>Ga0207868_1000163_pt1 | contig 88077 bp, 70 predicted proteins | sample Passage237B_FD_187370 | JGI IMG/M metagenome (GOLD analysis project Ga0207868, IMG submission 187370) | Cellulose adapted compost microbial communities from Newby Island Compost Facility, Milpitas, CA, USA - Passage2 37B (SPAdes) (version 3) ...
TCGGGCCGCCGTTGTCGGCGAGCGGCCCGAGCTGCGGGTCGCCCACGTCCGGCCGGTCACCGGGACCGCCCCCGAACCCGCACGACGCGTCGCCGCCGACGTTCGACCCCGCCGAGACCGTGGTGCCGGTGACCGCGCAGTCCCCGCCCCCGCCCGTGGCCCCGGCGACGACCGAGCCGAACGCGTCGAGGTCCGCACCTGTGGTGACGTTCGCGCCGGTCGGCGCGCTGTTGCCGACGACGGTCGCGTGCCGCAGGAACACGCCGCCCGTGCTGGTGTGGACGCCACCGCCGCTCACGTCCGCCGCGTTGCCCGAGAACGTCGAGTTGTGGACCCGCACCTCCCCGGTCACGGCCGCGACGCCGCCGCCGCGGCCGTTCGCCCCGGACGCGACGTTCCCGCTGAACGTCGACCGCGTGACCACGACCTGCGCGACCGGCGCGTCGTCCGTGAGCTCGACGACCGACACGACCAGCCCCCCGCCCGGGCCGACGCGCGTGTTCCCGGACACGGTCGAGTCCGTGATCGTCGCGGTCCGCTCGTCGGTCGGCTCGTCCTGGTCGACGGCCCACACGATGCCGCCGCCGGAGGTCGAGCCGGACGGGACGTTCCCGGTGATCGTCGACCCGGTGACCACCAGGTCGCCGCACGCGGAGCAGGAGACGCCCGGGCCGCCGTTGTCGACGGCCGACGACCGGACGAACGTCAGCTCGCCGGCGCCCTGGCCCGTCGTCGAGACGCCGCCCTCGCCGTTCTCGCTGATCGTCGAGTCCGTCACGGCGACCGCCCCGTCGATCGCGCCGATCGCCCGCCCGGTGTTCTGCGTGATCGTCGACCCGTCGACGTCGATGCCGCCGAACGAGACCCGGACCCCGGTGCCGGTGTTGGGGCCGACGGTCGAGTCGACGAGCGCGATGCTCGCCCCGTGGCCCTCGAGGCCGCTGTTGAGCACCGGGCCGGTCGCCGCGTCGTTGCCGGACACCGTCACGCCGGTGAGGACGACGTCGCCGTCGAACCGCACCGCGGCACCGTCGAACGTGTCGCCGCCGGTGATCGTGACGTCGCTGATCTCGAGCGGCGTGTCGGTGAGGTGGTCGAGCACCCGCTCGCCCGGGCACGTCTGCTCGACCGTGGCGCCGTTGCCCGCGATCGTGAGCGCGTGCGCGCCGGTGTGGTCGAGGTCGCCCGTGGCGTTGGCGTCCTCGTCGCCCCCGCACGACGTCAGCGAGTACGTGCCGGGTACGGCGAGGTCGACGAGGGTGTCCTCGCCTGCCGCGTTGGCCGCGTCGACCGCCTCCCGCAGGGAGACCACCCCGTCGGACCCGTCCACCACGTCGGACGTCGTGGTCACGGTGACGGTCGCGGCGGACGCCGGTGTCGTGACGAGCACGACCGGCACGGAGGCTGCGACGAGGGCGAGGATGCTGACGACGGCGGCGCGCTTGGTCATGAGAAGGTCCCCCCGGACGCGGGTCCCGTCGACGGCTCTGTCGGATACGACCCGGTTGCTCAGGATCGACCCGGGCGGCGCCCGTTGACCACCCCCTGCGCGCGTTCTCACCCGGCGCGGACCGGCAGGTGCTCCGTCGGCGGGAACGGGTCCGTGCCCAGCCGCCCGTACGTGAGGACGTCGACGCGGCGGCCGTCGACGAGGAACTTGCCCCGCTCGACACCCTCCGGGACGAACCCCGCGGCCCGCGCCACCGCACCGGACGCGGGGTTGTTCGCGCGGTGCCCCAGCTCGAGCCGCTCGAGCCCGCCGACCGTCAGCGCCCGGTCCGCGACGGTCGCCGCCGCGCGCCTCATCCACCCTCGGCCGCGCGCGTCGGCGTGCAGCCAGTACCAGAACCACGCGCGGCGGTCCGCCGGCGCGACGTCCAGCCCGACGAGCCCGACGACGCGGCCGTCCGCGACGAGCGCCCACGCCTCGTCGGGCGGCGCCGTGGCCGCCGCGACGTAGCGCGCGGCCTCGTCGAGGTCCCGCACCGTCCCCTGCCGCGCCATCGCGGGGTCCGACGTGAACGCCGCGAGGACGTCACGCGCGTCGTCGGCCCGCAGCGGGCGCAGGTGCACCACTCAGACGTTGAAGCGGAACTCGACCACGTCGCCGTCGGCCATGACGTAGTCCTTGCCCTCGACGCGCGCCTTGCCCGCCGCGCGGGCGGCGGCCACGGAGCCGGCCTCGACCAGGTCCTCGAACGAGATGACCTCGGCCTTGATGAAGCCCTTCTGGAAGTCCGTGTGGATGACGCCCGCGGCCTGCGGTGCGGTCCAGCCCCGGCGGATCGTCCAGGCGCGGGACTCCTTGGGGCCGGCCGTGAGGTACGTCTGCAGGCCGAGCGTGTGGAAGCCGACGCGCGCGAGCTGGTCGAGCCCGGACTCCGTCTGGCCGTTGGCCTCGAGCATCTCGCGCGCCTCGTCCTCGTCGAGCTCCACGAGCTCGGACTCGAACTTCGCGTCGAGGAAGATCGCGTCGGCCGGGGCGACGAGCGCCCGCAGGCGCTCCTGCATCGCGGTGTCCGCCAGGCCCTCGTCGTCGGTGTTGAAGACGTAGATGAACGGCTTGGCGGTCATGAGCTGCAGCGCGCGCACGTGCTCGTCGTCCGCGAGGCCCGCGGCGAACAGCGTCTTGCCCGTCTCGAGGACCGCGAGCGCGCGCTTGGCCGCGTCGAGCACCTCGGGCTCGGTCTTCTTGCCGCGGACCTCCTTCTCGAGGCGCGGGATCGCGTTCTCGAGGGTCTGCAGGTCCGCGAGCACGAGCTCGGTCGTGATGATCTCGATGTCGTCCTCGGGGTTCACCTGCCCGCTGACGTGCACGACGTCCGGGTCGGCGAACGCGCGCGTGACCTGGCAGATCGCGTCGGCCTCGCGGATGTTCGCGAGGAACTTGTTGCCCAGGCCCTCACCCTCGGACGCGCCCTTGACGATCCCGGCGATGTCGACGAACGACACCGTCGCGGGCAGGATCCGCTCGGACCCGAAGATCTCCGCGAGCTTCTCCAGCCGCGGGTCGGGCAGCGGCACGACACCGACGTTCGGCTCGATCGTCGCGAACGGGTAGTTCGCGGCGAGGACCTGCGCGCGGGTCAGGGCGTTGAAGAGGGTGGACTTGCCGACGTTGGGCAGGCCGACGATGCCGATGGTGAGTGCCACGGGCGGCAAGTCTACGGGGCGCCCGCCCGGCCCCGGTCCCTTCCCCGGTGCCGGCCCCGGTCCCGGCCTCGGTGCTCAGCGCCGGGCCTACTCGTAGGACAGGACCTTCTGCAGGAGCTGCGGCGCGCGGCGCTCCAGCAGGCGCCCGCCGACGCGCACCCCCACGACCAGCCAGACGGTCCCCAGCACGAGGCCCGCGGCGAGCGACGCCCAGCCGAGCGCCGTCGACCCGCGGAGCACGGCGACCACCGCGAGCGCCGCCGCGGGCGCGGCCGCGACGAACACGACGAGCGAGCCGACGGCCTGCGACAGCACGGTCGCGAGCGAGGCCCCCTGCCGGGTCTGGAACGGGTTCTCGCCGGGCTGCTGCACGGGCTGCGTGAACAGCGCGGACACGATGCTCGCGCCGCCGTACGCGGTGAGCAGCAGCGCCGCGGAGCCGCCGAGCAGCGCCGGCAGGGTCTCGACGCGGTCCACGAGGAACGCCGTCACGACGACGATGAGCAGCACCAGCGGCACGGACACGACGGCGGACGCGACGACGCGACCGAGCCGGTCGGCGACCCCGCGCACGCCTGCGCTGACGTGCATCCAGAACGCCGACCCGTCGAACGACACGTCGGTGCTCACGCCCCACCCGCACATGAACGCCGCGATGGCGCCCGACGCGAGCAGCAGCGTCCCGTCGCCGCCGCGCGAGACGACCCAGAGCACGAGCGGCGTGAACGGGACGACCGCCAGGGCGAGCGCGTAGCGCGGGTCGCGGAACCAGTAGACGAGGCAGCGCGCCGTGACCGCGCCGAGCGGGGACGCGGGCACGCGGCCGAGGACGCCGAGGCCGGCGGCCCGCGAGGTGGCGGTGGTCTCCCGCACCGGGTCGACGAGGGTCCGCGCGATCGCGCCGTCCCACAGCCGCAGCGCGACGAGGAGCGTCACGGCGGCGATGGCGAGCCGCGCGGCCGCGAGCGCCCAGTCGCCCACGACGACGTCCGCGGGCGCGGCCCACGCGGCGCCGAACGGCGTCCACGCGAGCACGCCCGTCACGCGCCGGAACGACTCGCCGTCGACCGACCCGCCGCCCAGGCTGGTGGCCGTCGGCCCGATCGACATGATGAGCACGAGCGACACGACCGTGAGCACCTCGCGCCCCCGCCGCCGGGCCATGAGCGGGGCGAGCAGGGCGACGATCGCGCGGCCGCCGACGACCGCGACCGCCAGGCCGAGGACGGCGCCGACGAGCGCGACGAGCGCGGCCACCGGCTCCCGGAACCACGCGAGGCTCGTGGACAGCGCCGCGATCGCGCTCAGCACGCCGGGCAGGCCGACGAGCGCCGCGACGGCGAGGCCGACGACGAGCGTGCGGCGCGGGATCGCGAACGTCGCGAACCGCTGCGGGTCGAGCGTGGCGTCCACGCCGAACGCGAACAGCGGGACGAACCACCACCCGACCACGAGCGCGGAGCCGAGCAGCACGGTGACGGTCCGCTGCAGGTCGAGGTCCTGCGTGCCGACCGCGACCATCCCCGCCACGGCGAGGACGACGACGCCCAGCCCGTACAGGGCGCCGACCACGAACCCGATGACCTGCCAGACGCTGCGCCGCATGCCGTTCGCGACGAGCGCGAGCTTCAGTCGGACGAGGTGCGCAACCACGCGAGCCCCTCCCCCGCGACGCGTCCCCCGACGAGCTCGACGAACCGGTCCTCGAGGCTCGCGCCCGCGCGCACGTCGTCGACCGTGCCGGCGGCCAGCACGTGCCCGCCCGCGACGACCGCGACGTGGTCGCACATGCGCTGCACGAGGTCCATGACGTGCGACGAGACGATGACCGTGCCGCCCGACGCGACGTACTGCGCGAGGATGTCGCGGATGTTCGCCGCGGACACCGGGTCGACGGCCTCGAACGGCTCGTCCAGCACGAGCAGGCGCGGCGCGTGGACCATCGCGCACGCGAGCGCGACCTTCTTGGTCATGCCCGCGGAGTAGTCGACGACGAGCGTGCGCGCGTCCCCGGCCAGGTCCATCGCGACGAGCAGGTCCCGCGCGCGCTCGGCGACCGTCGCGCGGTCGAGCCCGCGCAGCAGGCCGGCGTAGGTGATGAGCTGCTCGCCCGTGAGGCGGTCGAAGAGCTTGACGCCGTCCGGCAGCACGCCGATCAGCGCCTTGCCGGCGACCGGGTCCGCCCACAGGTCCTGCCCGTGCACGAGCACCTGGCCCGCGTCGGGCGTCAGGAGGCCCGTGGCCATCGACAGCGTCGTGGTCTTGCCCGCGCCGTTGGGCCCGACGAGGCCGTAGAACGACCCGGCGGGCACGACGAGGTCGATGCCGGCGACCGCGACCTTCTCGCCGAACCGTCGCCACAGGCCGCGCAGCTCGAGCGCGGGCACGCGCGGACCGGCCGGGCGCGCGTCGTCCGGCGCGGGGCGCTCGGCGGGGGCGGCGCCGGGCGCGACGGGGTCGGCCGCGGGTGCTGCTGCGGGCGCTGCGGCGGGCTGGGTCACGGGCGCTGTCGCGGGGCCGGGTGGCACGGCGGGGGCGGTCACGTCGTCGGGCACCGCGCCACTATACGAACCGGCCGGACGGTGCGGGGCCGGTTCCGCCGCAGGTCCCGGCCGCGTACCCGCGCGGCCCGGCCCGGGCCGCCCCGCGGGCGGGTGTCGGTGGTCCCTGGCACGGTGTGCGCCATGGGACAGCTGCTGCTCGGGATGCTGGTCGGGCTCGTCGTCGGCGGGGCCGTCGGCGCGGCGCTCGCGTGGGCGGGCGCGTCGCGGCGGTCGGAGGCGGCGGTGCGCCGCGCCGAGGTGGCCGCGGCGACGGCCGCCGCGCGGCTGGAGTCGGAGCGGGCCGCCGCGGTCGAGGCGTCGGAGCGCGCCGCGGAGCAGTTCCGGGCGCTCGCGTCCGACGCGCTCGCGCAGAGCTCGGAGCAGTTCCTGGCACTCGCCTCCCAGCGGTTCGCGGCCGACCGGCAGTCGCAGGTGGGCGAGCTCGCGCAGCGCGAGCAGGCCGTGCGCGAGCTGGTCGAGCCGCTGACCCGCACGCTCGACGAGGTGCGCGGCCAGGTCGCCGCGGCGGACCGGGCCCGGGCCGCGAGCGACGCCGCGCTGCGTGAGCAGGTCGAGGCGATGCGGCTGGCGTCCGAGCGCGTGCGCACCGAGACCGCGCAGCTCGTCACCGCGCTGCGCGCCTCGCAGGTGCGCGGCCGCTGGGGCGAGGTGCAGCTGCGGCGCGTGGTCGAGGCCGCGGGCATGCTCGCGCACGTCGACTTCGTCGAGCAGGAGCAGGTCCGCACCGACGAGGGCGTGCAGCGCCCGGACATGGTGGTGCACCTGGCCGGCGGCAAGCACCTCGTCGTCGACGCGAAGGTCGCGTTCCTCGGGTTCCTCGAGGCGCACGAGGCGACCGACGAGCGCGTGCGGGCCGAGCGGCTCGCCGCGCACGCGCGGCACGTGCGCGCGCACGTCGACTCGCTCGCGCACAAGCGGTACTGGGACCAGTTCGCGCCCGCGCCGGAGTTCGTCGTGATGTTCGTGCCGACCGAGGCGTTCTGGCACGCGGCCGTCGAGCAGGACCCGACGCTGTGGGACTACGCGGCGGACCGCAACGTGGTGGTCGCGACCCCGACGACGCTGCTCGCGCTGCTGCGCACGGTCGCGTACGCGTGGCGGCAGGACGCGCTGGCCGCGAACGCGCAGCGGGTGCTCACGCTCGGCAAGGAGCTGCACGGCCGGATCGCGACGCTCGGCGGGCACCTCACGCGCCTGGGCCGCTCGATCGACGCCGCGGCGGACGCGTACAACCGCACCGTCGGCTCGCTCGAGACGCGCGTGCTGGTGAGCGCGCGCCGGTTCGCGGAGCTCGGCGTGGTGAGCGACGACCTGGAGAGCCCGCCGCCGGCGAACCCGCGGCTGTCGGCGCTGAGCGCGCCGGAGCTGCTGGCCTCGGCGAACGAGGCGCTCGTGAGCCTCGACGGCTTCGACACCGCCGCAGAGCGCGACGCCCGCGCTCTGGCCGACGCGGCGGCGGCCGACGAGACGCCGGTCGCGGACGGCACGTCCGGCACCGCCTGAGGTCGCGCCCGGGCCGAGCGGTCGGCCGGGAGCGACGACCGGCCAGGCGAGGGCGACGTCCGGTCAGGCGGGGGTGGCGGCCGGTCACGCGGGGGTGACGTCCAGCGAGCGGCGGCCCTCGCGGCGCGGTCGCACGGGCGCGTTGCCCGCGGCCTTGAGGTCGGCGCGCAGCTCGCGCGGCAGCGAGAACATGAGGTCCTCGGTCGCCGTGCGGACCTCCTCGACCTCGCCGAACCCGTACGACGCGAGCGTCTCGAGGACGTCCCGCACGAGGATCTCCGGGACGGACGCGCCCGAGGTGACGCCGACGGTCGTCGCGCCCTCGAACCACGCCGGGTCGAGCTCGGCGGCCCGGTCGATCCGGTAGGACGCGCGGGCGCCGTTCTCGAGCGCGACCTCGACGAGGCGCACGGAGTTCGAGGAGTTCGCCGAGCCGACGGTGATGACGACGTCGCAGTGCGGCGCGATCTTCTTCACCGCGACCTGGCGGTTCTGCGTGGCGTAGCAGATGTCGTCGCTCGGCGGGTCCTGCAGCGACGGGAAGCGCTCGCGCAGGCGGCGCACGGTCTCCATCGTCTCGTCGACCGAGAGCGTGGTCTGCGAGATCCACACGACCTTGTCGGGGTCGCGCACGACGACCTGGTCGACGTCGTCCGGGGAGTTCACGACCTGGATGTGCTCGGGCGCCTCGCCCTGCGTGCCCTCGACCTCCTCGTGGCCGGTGTGCCCGATGAGGAGGATGTCGTAGTCGTCGGACGCGAACCGCACGGCCTCCTTGTGCACCTTGGTGACCAGGGGGCAGGTCGCGTCGATGGTCTGCAGGTTGCGTGCGGCGGCCGCGGCGTGCACCGCGGGCGAGACGCCGTGCGCGGAGAACACGACGCGCGCGCCCTCGGGCACCTGGTCGGTCTCGTCGACGAACACCGCGCCGCGCGCCGCGAGCGTCTCGACCACGTACTTGTTGTGGACGATCTCCTTGCGCACGTACACGGGCGCACCGTAGTGCTCGAGGGCCTTCTCGACCGCGATCACGGCGCGGTCCACGCCGGCGCAGTAGCCACGGGGGGCGGCGAGCAGCACACGTCGAGCAGTCATCTGTCCGATCCTACGTGCTCGTCGACGACCACCAGGATCTGGGAGGACAGGTCGTGGACCTCCCCGGCCGTCGCACCCTTCATCTTCTGCGCCTCCACGGTCGAGACGACGACGACCTCGGGCGAGCAGCCCGGCAGGACCCGGAACCGCAGGTCGAACTGGAGCTGGTCGTGGTGGACCTTGCTGCTGACGTCGAGCTTCTGCCAGCCGCGCACGCTCCCGGCGAGCTGCACGCACGACGCCGGGTACGGCCCGCCCTGCGGGTCGCGCAGCACGAGCCGCCCGAGGAAGCGCGTGAACGTGCCCTCCTTGCGGTCGTCGGCGCGGCACGTGCCGCGGTACTGGTCGGCCGCGCAGCTCGTGACGTGGATGGTCGCGGAGGCGCGCATCCAGCGGCCGGGCTGGTCGTCGGTGGGGGCCGCGACGAACGCGGTCATCGTGTTGACGCGCACCGGACCGGCGCCGGGGACGAGGCGCGCCTGGTCGCCCCGTAGCGGGGCGTCGTGCGCGCAGGTGGTGGGCAGCGCGCCGGAGTTGCTGAACCGCGGCGTCCAGAAGCACTGCTTGGCGTCGACGTCGTCGTTGAGCACGGGCGACACGGTGAGCGTGCCGGGCTGGGCGCTGATCTGCGTGACGCGGTCGCCGGCGACGGCGAACGAGCTGCGCGCGCCCCACTGCCCGTGGCACTCGTACTTCCCCGGGAGCGTGAACGTGAACAGCGAGCGCACGGTCACCGTGGAGGCGTCCCACGCGAGCAGGTTGCGCGTGGTGCTCTTGGAGCTCGTGGCGTCGCCGGTGTCGGACTCGCTCGTGACGACGCGGCCGGGTTCGCCGGGTACGGGGGCGCAGACGACGCGCCACTGCCCCATGACCTGCCGGTTCGAGCCGGTCCCGGGGCGCATGACGGACGGGACCTGCAGGGTGACGAGCCGCTTCTCGCCGGCCGCGGCGATGGCGACCTGGACGGTGCTGCGCCGCAGGGGGTGCATGGGCGGCGAGCCGGACTCGGGCGGGGACTTCGCGACGTCGAACCGGTTGCCGGAGAACGTCGCGACGACCTCGCCGGAGCGCTCGGGCCGGGACGCGGCGACGGCGCGCTCGAGCTCGATCTCGCGGCGCACGCGGTCCCGCTCGATCGCGGCCTGCAGCTCGCGCGCCTTGCGCTGCGCGAGCAGGGACAGCCGCTCGGCGTTGAACGCCGCGACGCGACGGTTCGCGGACTCCCCCTGGGACAGGGCCGCGGCGGCGGACTGGGCGCGGGAGACGGCGGTCGTGGCGGTCGCGCCGCCGAGGAGGCCGAGCAGGACGAGCACCGACACGAACGCCAGACGACGCGCGGGGTGGCGGTTCCTGGCGCGGTGCACGCGCAGACCATAACGGCTCGCCCCGTGGCCCGGTACGGCCCTTTCGTCACCCTGTCGGGGGGTGTCGCGGCGCCTCCGACGGGCGCCGGGGCCTTCCGTCTCCCGGCGCCACCCACCCCGACCTGCGGCGACGCGGCGGCCCGGGGACGCACCGCGGCGATGTCGGCCGGGTGCGGCAGGCTGGGCACGTGACCGAGCCGACACCCCTCCCGCTGCCGCTGCGGGCGGCGGACACCACCCCCGACCGCCCGTGGCCGGTGCGGCACCTCGCGCCGAAGATCGCGGACTACGTCCAGCGGATGCCGCCGGTGTGGATCGAGGGCCAGGTGCTCGACCTCAAGCGCTGGAACTCGACGTGCTTCCTCACGCTGCGGGACACGGACGTGGACATGTCGATCTCGGTGACGACGAGCGCGGCGAGCGTCGCGCGGCTCGGCAAGGGCGTGGGCGACGGCGCGCACCTCGTCGTGCACGCCCGCCCGACGTACCACCTCAAGCGCGGCAGCCTGTCGTTCGCGGCGGACGACGTGCGGCTGGTGGGCCTGGGTGAGCTGCTCGCGCGCATCGAGCACCTGCGCCGGGTGCTGGGTGCGGAGGGCCTGTTCGACGCGGACCGCAAGAAGCCGCTGCCGTTCCTGCCCCGCGTGGTGGGGCTGGTGTGCGCGCAGCAGGGCGACGCGGAGCACGACGTGGTCTCGAACGCGCGCGCCCGCTGGCCCGCGGTGCGGTTCGAGATCCGGCGCGTCACCGTGCAGGGTCCCCGCGCGGTGCCGGAGGTGAGCGCCGCGGTCGCGGAGCTCGACGCGCACCCGGACGTCGAGGTGATCGTGGTCGCGCGCGGCGGCGGCTCGTTCGAGGACCTGCTGCCGTTCAGCAACGAGGCGCTCGTGCGCGCGGCCGCGGCGTGCCGCACGCCCCTGGTCAGCGCGATCGGGCACCACATGGACGCGCCGCTGCTGGACCTGGTCGCGGACCTGCGGGCGTCGACGCCCACGGACGCGGCGAAGCGCGTCGTGCCGGACGTCGCGGAGGAGCGGGCGCGCCTGGCGCAGGCCCGGCTCCGCGCCCGGGCCGCCCTGACGCAGCGCGTGGCGCGCGAGCAGTCCGCGCTCGACCACTGGCGGTCGCGGCCCGCGCTGGCCCGGCCGGGCACGCTCGTCGACGCGCACGCCGAGCGCGTGCTCGCGCTGCGCGAGGCGGCCCGCCGCACGCTCGCGCACCTGCTGGACCGGGCGGGCACCGAGGTGCAGGGCCTCGCGGGGCACGTGCGCGCGCTGTCCCCCGCCGCGACGCTCGACCGCGGGTACGCGGTGGTGCAGCGCGCGGACGGCGCCGTGGTGCGCTCGCCCGAGGAGGTCGCCGACGGCGACCCGCTGCGCGTGCGCGTGGCCCGCGGCGAGCTCGGCGCGCGGGTGGTGTCTGGTTGACTGGCGACGTGGCGAAGCAGACCCCGGACCCGCACGCGGACGTCGCGGACCTCAGCTACGAGCAGGCACGCGACGAGCTCGTCGCGGTCGTGACGCGCCTCGAGAGCGGCGCCGGCTCCCTGGAGGAGTCGCTCACGCTCTGGGAGCGCGGCGAGGCCCTGGCCGCGCGGTGCCAGCAGTGGCTGGACGGCGCGCGCGAGCGGCTCGCGGCGGCGCGCGCGTCGACGGACGACGAGGAGGGCTCCGCCGGATGACCGGGTCCCGGGCGGCCGACGAGCGCGCGCTCGTCATCGGTGAGGCGCTGATCGACGTCGTGCGACGCCCGGACGGCTCACGCGACGAGCACCCGGGCGGCAGCCCGGCGAACGTCGCGCTCGGCCTCGGCCGGCTGGGCCGCCGCGTGGACCTGCTGACGTGGCTGGGGCTCGACCCGGAGGGCGACCTCGTGCGGCGGCACCTCGACGCGTCGGGCGTGCGGGTGCTCGCGGGCGACCGGGACGCCGTGCGCACGCCGGTCGCGACCGCGCACCTCGACGCCGCGGGCGCCGCCACCTACGAGTTCGACCTCGAGTGGGACCTGCCGACGCGGTGGGACGACGACGAGGTCGCGCCGCTCGTCGTGCACACCGGGTCGATCGCCGCGGTGCTGGAGCCCGGCGCCACGCGCGTCGCGCACGAGGTCGCGCGGCTGCGCCCGACCTCGACGGTCACGTACGACCCGAACCTGCGCCCGGCGCTCATGGGCTCGCCCGAGCGCGCGCAGCCGGCCGTCGACGCGATGGTCGCGCTCGCGGACGTCGTGAAGGTCAGCGACGAGGACCTCGCGTGGCTGCACCCGGGCGTTGCGCCGGCTGAGGTGGCCGAGGAGTGGACGCACCGCGGCCCGGCGCTCGTCGTCGTGACGCACGGCGGCGAGGGCGCGTTCGCGGCGACCGCCGCGGGGGCGCGGCTGCGCGTCGCGGCACCGCCCGTGACGGTCGCGGACACCGTCGGCGCGGGCGACTCGTTCATGGGCGGCCTGCTCGACGGGCTGTGGTCGGCCGGGCTGCTGGGCGCGGACCGGCGCGAGGCGCTGCGCGACGTGCCCGCGGCGACCGTCGAGGCCGTGCTGCAGCGGTGCGCGCGCATCGCCGCGATCACCGTGTCGCGTCCGGGTGCGAACCCGCCGCGCCTCGCCGAGCTCGACTGAGCACGCCCCGGCGACCGCCCTTCAGCCCGCCGCGGCGGCCTCCTTCTTCTCACGCGCCTGCGCGCGCTCGAGCGACGCCTTGCGGTCCGCCTCGTTCTGCTCGTCGATCTCCCGGGCGCGGTCCGGGTCGAACGTGAGGTTCTCCCCCGACTCCGGGTCGAACACCAGCAGCTTCGACGGGTCGAACCACAGCGTCGCGGTGTCGCCGTCGCGGATGCGGGACTCGGAGTCGAGCGCGACGACGAGCTGCGTGCGCATGCCCTCGCCGTCGAGGTCCCGGTCCAGCTCCTCGAGCGTGCCCGCGACCTCGGGGCTGGTCTCGAACGGCACGTAGGCGTACAGGTCGGAGCCGAGCCACTCGGTGACGTCCACCTCGGTCTCGAACGTCACGCCGCCGTCGCGCTTGGCGTCCTCGAGCAGCGCCGAGTCCGCGAAGTGCTCGGGGCGCAGGCCGACGATCACGAGGTCCCGCTCCCCGATCCGCGAGCGCAGGTCGTCCGTGAGCGGCACCTGCGCGAACGGCAGGCGCAGCGTGTCCCCGTCGACCTCGCCGGGCATGAAGTTCATCGGCGGCGAGCCGATGAACCCCGCGACGAACAGGTTGACGGGCTGCTCGTACAGCCCGCGCGGGGAGGCGACCTGCTGCAGCTCGCCCTTGCGGAGCACGGCGACGCGGTCGCCGAGCGTCATCGCCTCGGTCTGGTCGTGCGTGACGTACACGGTGGTCGTGCCGAGCCGGCGCTGCATGCGCGCGATCTCGGTGCGCATCTGGCCGCGCAGCTTCGCGTCGAGGTTCGACAGCGGCTCGTCGAACAGGAACGCGTTCGCGTCGCGGACGATCGCGCGGCCCATCGCGACGCGCTGGCGCTGCCCGCCGGACAGGTTCGCGGGCTTGCGCTGCAGGTGGTCCTGGAGCTCGAGCGTCTCGGCCGCGCGCTCCACCTTGGTGCGGATCTCCTCCTCGGAGAACTGCCCCTTGGTGAGCCGCAGCGGGAACGCGATGTTCTCGAACACCGTGAGGTGCGGGTACAGCGCGTAGTTCTGGAACACCATCGCCAGGTGCCGGTCGCGCGGGGCCTTGTCGTTGACGACCTCGTCACCGATCTTCAGCTCGCCGGACGTGATGTCCTCGAGCCCGACGATCATGCGCAGCAGCGTGGACTTCCCGCAGCCGGAGGGCCCGACGAGGATGACGAACTCGCCGTCGGCGATGTCGAGGCTCACGCCCTTGACGGCGAGGAAGCCGTCGCCGTAGCGCTTGACGATGTCCTTGAGGGTGATGGCGGCCATCGGAAGTCTCCTTGTTCAGCCCTTGACGGCGCCCTGGGTGAGGCCGGACACGATCTGACGCTGGAACAGCAGCACGAGGATCACGACGGGCACGGTCACGACGACCGCCGCCGCCGAGATCGCGCCGGTCGGCTCCTCGAACTGCGACGCGCCGGTGAAGAACGCCAGCGCGGCGGGCACGGGCCGCGCGGCCGACGTGGACGTCAGCGAGATGCCGTACACGAAGTCGTTCCAGGCGATGAAGAACGCGATGAGCGCGGTGGTGAACACCCCGGGCGCCGCGAGCGGCACGATCGCCTTGCGGAACGCCTGCCAGCTCGTCGCGCCGTCCACCTGCGCGGCCTGCTCGAGCTCCCACGGGATCTGCCGGAAGAACGCCGCGAGCGTCCAGATGGAGATCGGTAGCGTGAGCGACAGGTACGGGATGATGAGGCCGATCCACGTGTCGTACAGCCCGATGTTGCGCCACAGGTTGAAGAGCGGCGTGACGATCGAGATGACCGGGAAGATCGACACCCCGAGCGCGGTGGTGAGGATCAGCTTCTTGCCGCGGAAGTCGAGGCGCGCGATCGCGTACGCGGCGAGCGTCGCGAGCACCACGGCGACGAGCGTCGCGATGAGCGAGATGCCGATGGAGTTGCGCAGCGCCGGCAGGAACAGCTCCTTGGCGGAGCCGACGAAGATCTGCTCGTAGTTCGCGGTGGTCCACGTCTTCGGCCAGAACGTGCCGAGGCCGAGCTGGCTCGGCAGCTTGAACGACGTGGCGATGATGGAGACCACCGGCACCAGGGCCCACAGCAGCACGAGCACGGTGACGACGGCCCACCAGACCTTCATGCGGGTCGTGAGCGCACGCATCAGCCCTCCCCCCTCGCGCTGGCCAGGTCGACCTTGAAGAGCTTGATCGCGGCGAAGCAGATCCCGATGACGCACAGGAACAGCAGCACGGAGATCGCGGAGCCGAGGCCGATCTCGAGGCGCCCGATCGACGTGCGGTAGGCGAGCAGCGACAGCACCGTGGTGCCGTTCGCGCCGTTCGTCATGATGAAGACGTTGTCGAAGATGCGGAACGCGTCCAGCGCCCGGAACAGCACCGCGACCATGATCGCGGCCTTCATGTTCGGCAGGACGACGCGCTGCAGGCGCTGCCGCCACGTGGCGCCGTCGACCTCGGCGGCCTCCTCGAGCTCGCCCGGCACCTGCGACAGGCCGGCGAGCAGGAGCAGCGAGATGAACGGCGTGGTCTTCCAGATCTCGGACGCCATGATGACGAACAGGCTCGTGCCCTGGTGGGCGAACCAGTTGAGGTCCGGGTCGATGCCGGGCACCCAGTCGAGCCAGTGGTTGACGAACCCCGAGTTGATGTCGAACGCGTAGAACCACGCGAACGCCGAGACGACCGTGATGATCCCGTAGGGCACGAGGATCGCGGTGCGCAGCACGCCCCGCAGCGCCTTGAGCGCGCGGTGCATGACGAGCGCGAGGAAGAACCCGAGCACGAGCTCGACGACGACCGTGATGAGCGTGATGACCGCCGTGACCCCGAGGGCCTGCCAGAACACCGGGTCGCTCAGCACGACGACGTAGTTGCGGCCGCCGTTGAACGCCTTGTCCCCCGGTGCGGTGAGCCGGTAGGAGAACAGCGAGTCGTACAGCGCCTGGAGGATCGGGTAGATCGTCACCGCGATCATCACGACGAACGCCGGGCCGGCGAGCCACCAGCCGAGGCGGGCCTCGTCGCGGGCCCGGTCCGACAGCCGGGCGCGGGCGCCCCGACGGCCCTCCCCGCTCGTCGGCGGGGCGTCCTCGGTGCGTGCGTCGGCGCCGGCACCGGGCGGGACGGAGGTGGTCACAGCAGCGCCTCCCCTCGCAGGACGGCCGTGATGAAGTCGGTCGACTCGGTCGGCGTGGTCCCGGGCCGGACGGAGGCCGGCGGGTGCCACGTCTCCTGCAGGCCGGTGGAGACCTCGTTGTAGTAGGGCGTCTGCGGCCGCGGCGCGGCCTGCTCGAGCGACTCGCGGATGACGTCCGCCATCGGGAACGCCTCCTGGACCGCGGGGTCGTCGTACGCCTTCGTCGACGCCGGCGGGTTGCCGTTGGTCGCGAAGTACTCCGCCTGGTTCTCGGGGGTGACGATGCAGCGTGCCGCGTCGAGCGCGAGGTCCACGTGCTCGCTGAACGCCCCGATGCCGAGGTTGATCCCGCCGTACGGGGGGCGGGCCTCGGTGTCCTCGTCGACCCGGGGGTACATCGCCCAGCCGATGTCGTCGAGCACGTCCTGGCCGAGCGTGCCCTCCTCGACCGCCGCGCTCGTCGCGGACCACACGAACGGCCAGTTGACCATGAACGAGCCGCGGTCCCGCTGGAACACGGTCATCGTCGCGTTCTCGTCGGCGGTCGGCAGGCCCGGCCCGCCGAGCCCCTCACGCCCGATGGTGCCGATGATCTCCGCGGCCGCCTTCCCCGCGTCGCTCTCCAGACCGAGCTCGAGCTCGTCGGCCGAGGCCTCCGGGTCCTGCAGCACGTGGCCGCCGGCGGACTCGACGAGCGCGTTCACCCACACCGTGAGCGACTCGGCCTTGGCGCCCTGCACGCCCAGCACCTTGTCCTGCTCGGTCGCCGCGTCGATGAGCTGCTGCCACGTGACCGGCTCCTTCTCGGGGTCGAGCCCCGCGGCCTCGGCCACCGACTTGCGGTACCAGAGCAGCTGCGTGTTCGCCCAGAACGGGATCGCGACGAGCTCGTCCTTCCACGTCGCGCCGTCGATCGCGCCCTGCACGACGTCCTTGCTCACCTCGTCGGCGACGTCCTGCGGGATCGGGGCGAGGAACCCCGGCTCGGCCAGCTCGGGGATGAACGGCGGGTCGAGGCTCATGATGTCGATCGACGAGTCCTTCGCCGCGAGCCGGCGGGCGAGCTGCTCGCGCTGCGACGCCGCGTCGCGCGGGAGGACCTCGGTCGTGAGCCGGTAGGCCCCGTCCGCCTCCTGCGTGCAACGCGCGGCGATCTCCACCTGGCCGCCGTTGTCCGGGTTGATGTACCACGTGAGCGTCGGCGGCCCCGAGTCCCCGCCGCACGCCGCGAGCGGCAGCGTGACCGCGAGCGCGACCAGCGCCGCCAGGCTGCGTCCTCGGCCCACGGTGCCCTCCGTCCTGTCGCGTCGTCGCGTGCTGGATCCTGGGTACACCAGCGACGACGCACCCGCACGTCGGGAGACCGGGCGCCGCACCCCGCGAGCGGCCCGGACGAACGGCCGGACACCCGGACGGACGACACGGGACCGGACGATCCGCACGACATCACCCGAGTGCCTTCACATCCCCCGACCAGGCCGCCAGTACGGTCGTCGCGTGTCGAACTACCTCGGGCTCGCGCTCCGCCGTGACCTGCGGCCCCGCGTCGAGCAGTGGCTCACCACCCGGGGGTCCGCGCCGTCGGAGCACCGGTTCGTCACCCTCGACGACCGGACCGACCTGCTCGTCGTGAGCCGCGGGGTCAAGGAGTGCCTGGGCCGACGACGCTTCTTCCGGGGCACGGCCGTCTCGCCGGAGCACGGCGCGATCGGCTTCGGGCTGGCCGGGTGGGACGCGATGCCGCCCGGGGCGCACGCCGACCCGCACGGGGTCTCGGGCGAGTTCGTCCTGATGGAGTGGGACGACGAGCAGGTCGTCGTCCGCCGCGACGTGCTCGGCTCGGTCGCGCTGGCCTGGACCGCCGGCGACGGCTTCGCGGCCGTGAGCGACTCGCTGCTCGTCCTCGTCGACCTGCGCCGCTGGCTGGGCGCGCCCGTCACCCAGAACACCGAGGCCGTGCTGGCGCGCGCCTTCCCGAACGGCATCGCCTCCCAGCAGGTCAGCGAGGAGACGCACGTCGCCCAGGTCGCCTACACCGTCGCCGGCCGGGGCGTGCGCGTCCCGCTGGCCACGCTGCGCCCCGAGGTCGACGGCCCGCTGCTGACCGCGCGCGTCGTCGACGTGGACGTCGACCCGGTCGAGACGACCCGCCGCATCGCGACGTTCGTCGCGCGCACCATGACGACCCTCGCGCTGCGCGACGACCTCGACGTGCGGCTCATGCTGTCCGGCGGGTACGACTCGCGCGTCCTGCTGGGCGGCGCCGTGCACGGCGGGGCGGCGCACCGGCTCGTCGCGCACACGCGCGGCGGCACCGCCGCGCACCAGGGCGACGCACAGGCGGTCGAGGCCATCGCCGCGCGCTACTCGCTGCGCATGGGCGAGCCCCGCAAGCCGACCACGCCCAGCACCGACGGCGGCTCGCCGCTCGCGCTGCTCGCGTCCACCACCCTCGGCTTCTACGACATCCTCTCCCCGATCCACACCGTCCGGCAGGGCGCCATCACGATCAACGGCATCGGCGCCGAGATCGGCAAGGGCAACTGGAAGTGGCGCACGCTCGACGCCCTCCTCGCGCACGTCGACCCCGCCATGGAGCAGCTCGGGGCGCTGCGCGCGCAGGCCGCCAAGGGCATCCGCGCCACGGGCGGCGACCCGCGCTGGGCGGACGCGAGCGAGATGCTCTACTGCGGGTTCCGCAACGGCATCCACGGCACGGGCACGACGATCGCGCTGTCGATGACGTCGCTGCGGCCGCTGCACCAGGTCGCGCTCGCCACCCTCGGCCACCAGCGCGTCGACGGGAACGCGCCCTACGACCACCGCGAGCGGGCCCGGCTGCGCGGCCAGCGCGGCGACCTCATGTCCGGCCTGCTCGCGCTCATGGACCTGCAGCTCGCCGCGATGCCGTACGACCGGCCGGAGAAGACCCTGCTGCCCGACGATCTCGAGCGCCGGCTCGCGGCCCTCGGCGGGCCCCTCGGGCCGGACGCGAAGGAGGAGCTGCCGATCCACGGCTCGCCGTCCGCGGTCCCGGCCGGGCCGTCGCGCCTGGGCCGCGGCATCGCGCGGCACGTGGGCTTCTCGGGGTCCCTCTCGGTCGACAACCTGCTGCGCCTCGCCGAGCGCGGGTGCGAGGCGGTCGAGCACCCCGCGGTGCGCCGCGTCTACGCGCGCACGCTGCGCCGGGCCCGCGAGCGCCTCGTCGACCTGGGCGAGTCGCCCCGCGACGCCGGGGCGTCCGTCGGCAAGCTGCTCGCGCTCGCGATGATCGCCTGAGTCGCCCCCTTCGCCCGAGACGGGCAGGCGCGCCGGGCCGGTTCGGTGCCACGATGGCCGGCGTGACCACACGGATGACCCCCGCCGAGGCCTGGACCGCGCTCAAGGACGGCAACGCCCGCTTCGTCGCGGGCGAGATGCTGCACCCCTCCCAGGGCGTCGACCGCCGCACCGAGGTGACGCAGTCGCAGCACCCGTTCGCGGTGCTGTTCGGCTGCTCGGACTCGCGCGTCGCGGCCGAGATCATCTTCGACCGGGGCCTGGGCGACCTGTTCGTCGTGCGCACCGCCGGGCACGTGCTGGACACGACCGTGATCGGCTCGATCGAGTACGGCGTCGAGGTCCTCGGCACGCCGCTCGTCGTCGTGCTCGGCCACGACTCCTGCGGAGCGGTGGCCGCGGCGACGTCCGCGCTCAACGACGGCACGCTGCCGCCGGGGTTCGTGCGCGCCGTCGTCGACCGGGTCATCCCGTCGATCGTGGGGCTGACGCGCGCCGGCGACGGCACCGAGACGCTCGACGCCGCGACGCTGGGCCACGAGCACGTCAAGCACACCGTGCGGATGCTGCAGGGCTACTCGGTGTCGCTCGCGGACGCCGTGGCCGAGGGCCGGTGCGCGATCGTCGGGCTCGAGTACGCGCTCGCCGACGGTCGCGTGCGGGTCGCCGAGGTCGTCGGCGACATCGGCGAGGCCTGAGCCGCGCCGGGCGCCCGGCTCAGGGGAACCAGGGGTCGTCCGGTCGCGGCCGCGCCGCCGGCTCGTCGTCGTGCGGCGTGACCCGCTCGCGCCAGTAGACCGACCCGTCGCCGCGGCGGCCCAGCAGGCCCGCCTCGACGAGGTCGCGGCGCAGCCGGACCGGGTCGTCCACCACCTCCGCGAGCCGGCGCGTCACCTCCTTCTCGTCGGCGTGCTCGCCGGGCGCCAGGACGAGGGCCACCACGTGCTCGACGACGAGCGCGCGGTCGGCCTGGCGGCGCGGTGAGCGGACGAGGCGCCCGCGCTCGAGGAAGCGCTCGGCGGGGCAGGGGTCGGGGAGCTCGGCGTCCACGCGGGCCATCCTCGTGCATGGGGCAGGATGGGTGCCATGACTTCTGCGCTTGGCGACGACGCTGTCGAGTACCGGATCGAGCACGACACGATGGGCGAGGTCCGGGTCCCGGCCCAGGCCCTGTACCGCGCCCAGACGCAGCGTGCGGTCGAGAACTTCCCCATCTCCGGGTCGCGTCTCGAGCGCGGCCACATCGAGGCGCTCGCGCGCATCAAGAAGGCCGCCGCGCGCGCCAACGCCGAGCTCGGCGTGCTGCCCGCCGACGTGGCCGAGGCGATCGTCGCGGCCGCCGACGAGGTCGCGTCCGGCAGGCACGACGCGCACTTCCCGGTCGACGTCTACCAGACCGGCTCGGGCACCTCGTCGAACATGAACACCAACGAGGTCCTCGCGACCCTCGCGACCCGCTCGCTCGGTGCCGACGTGCACCCGAACGACGACGTCAACGCGTCGCAGTCGTCGAACGACGTGTTCCCCACCAGCGTGCACGTCGCGGCCACCGCGGGCGTCGTCCGCGACCTCGTCCCGGCGCTCGAGCACCTGGCCGCCGCGCTCGGCGAGAAGGCGCAGGCCTGGGCCGGCGTCGTGAAGTCCGGCCGCACGCACCTCATGGACGCCACCCCGGTGACGCTCGGCCAGGAGTTCGGCGGGTACGCCGCGGCCGTGCGCTACGGCATCGAGCGCCTCGAGGCCGCGCTCCCGCGCGCGGCGGAGGTCCCGCTCGGCGGCACCGCGGTCGGCACGGGCATCAACACCCCGGCGGGCTTCCCGCAGCGCGTCATCGAGCTGCTGCGCGAGGACACCGGCCTGCCGCTGACCGAGGCGCGCGACCACTTCGAGGCGCAGTCCTCGCGCGACGGGCTCGTCGAGCTGTCGGGCGCGCTGCGCACGATCGCGGTCTCGCTCACCAAGATCTGCAACGACCTGCGCTGGATGGGATCGGGCCCGAACACCGGCCTGTCGGAGATCGCGATCCCCGACCTGCAGCCGGGCTCGTCGATCATGCCGGGCAAGGTCAACCCGGTGGTGCCGGAGGCCGTGCTCATGGTCGCCGCGCGCGTCGTCGGGAACGACGCGACGGTCGCGTGGGCGGGCGCGTCGGGCTCGTTCGAGCTCAACGTGCAGATCCCGGTGATCGCGTCCGCGGTGCTCGAGTCGATCCGCCTGCTCGCCAACGCGAGCCGCGTGCTCGCCGACAAGACCATCACCGGCCTCGTCGCGAACGAGGAGCGCGCCCGGGCGTACGCCGAGTCCTCCCCGTCGATCGTCACGCCGCTCAACCGCGTGATCGGCTACGAGGCCGCCGCGAAGATCGCCAAGCACGCCGTCAAGCACGGCCTGACGATCCGCCAGGCCGTCGTGGACCTCGGCTACGTGGAGCGCGGCGAGGTCACCGAGGCCCAGCTCGACGCGGCGCTCGACGTGCTGAGCATGACGCGCCCGCCGCAGGCCTGACGCACGCGCACCGAGGGCCGGCCACCCGTGGGGTGGCCGGCCCTCGTCGTCCCGGCGTCAGCGCGCGCCGCCGCCGTCGGCGTGGGCCGTGGCCTCGGGCGCGGCGTCGTGCGCGACCGGTCGCGCGTGCGGGCGCACCGCGTGCATCGCGAGCGCGGCCACGAGCCCGACCACCAGCACGGCGGCCGTGAGCAGGAGCGTCTGCGCGGTCGCCGTCGCGAAGCCCGTGCGCACGGCCCCGAGCGCCGCGGCACGCACCTGGTCGACGAGCTCGGCGGGGATCCCGGCGGGCAGCGCGACGTCGCCGACGCCGCCCGTCAGCGCCGCGCCGTCGAGGTGCGCGAAGCCCTCGAGGAACGGTGCGCGCGCGGCCTCCGGGAGACCGCGCGCCGCGTCGGCCGCCGCGTCGGGGACGGTCGCCGACAGGCGGGACGTCAGCATCGCGACGACCGCCGCCGAGCCCACGACGCCCCCGATCTGCCGCGTCGTGTTGAACGCCCCGGCGCCCGCACCCGCGGTCGCCTGGTCGAGCCCCGCGGTGGCGGCCGCCGCGAGCGGCGAGAACACCAGGCCGGTGCCGATGCCGAAGACCGTCATGGGCACGACGAGCGTCCAGACGGCCGCGTCCGGCCGCACCGTCGCCGCGAGCCACGCGACGACGCTCGCGAGCACGGCGAAGCCCGCCGCGACGACCCACTTGGGAGGCACCCGGTCCGACAGCCGCCCCGCGGCCGGCGCGACGAACCCGGAGACCAGCGAGCCGCCCGCACCGACGAGCGCGGCGCGCAGCGGCGACAGGCCGAGGACGAGCTGCAGGTAGATGGTGAACGGGAAGAAGATCCCGGTCATCGAGAACGTCACGGCGGCGCCGGCGACGTTCGCGAGCGAGAAGTTGCGCACGTGGAACAGCCGCAGCGGCAGCAGCGCACGGTCGCCGATCCGGTCCTGCCACCACACGAACGCGGCCAGCACCACCACGCCCGCGCCGACGACCAGCCACACCGAGACCGGGCCCCGGATGGTGCCCCAGTCGTACGTCTCGCCCTCCTGCAGGCCGAACACCAGCAGGAACATGCCGACGACCGAGAGCACGACACCGAGGACGTCGAACGAGCGCGCGTGCGTGGGGAGCGCGGGCAGCGTGCGGAACGCGAACCACAGCGCGACGGCGCCCACGGGGATGTTGATGAAGAAGATCGACTCCCAGCCCACGGTCTCGACGAGCACGCCGCCGAGCAGCGGCCCCGTGATGGTCGCGACGCCCGCGACCGCGCCCCACACGCCCATCGCCGCCCCGCGCCGCTCGGCGGGGAACACGCGCGTGATCATCGACATGGTCTGCGGCGTCATGAGCGCCGCGCCGACGCCCTGCGCCGCGCGCGCGAGGACGAGCAGGAGGACCGAGTCCGCGAGCCCGCAGACGGCGGACGTCACGGTGAACACGACGAGCCCGGCGATGAACACCGGGCGCGGCCCGAACCGGTCCCCGAGCCGGCCCGTGACCAGCAGGAGCACCGCGAAGGTCAGCAGGTAGGCGCTGTTGACCCAGCCCACCTCGGTGATGCTCGCGTCGAGCTCGCGCACGAGCGTCGGCACCGCGATGTTCACGATCGTGGTGTCGAGCATGATCATGAAGAACCCGAGGCACAGCGCCGGCAGCACGCTCCACGGGCTGCGCCCGTGCAGGTCCACGGTGCCGGGCCCGCCGGGGCGCGCGGGCGTGCGGTCGTGCGTCATGGTGGTGCCTCTCGGGCGGGGGCGACGGCGACGCCGGAGCGACGGCGCCGGGGCCACGGCGACGGACCGCTGGAGGACGGTCCGGGACCGAGCCTAGGTCCCCGGACCGACAGGGCCGCCGGGGCAACCGCACTCACCCGGACGGACCAGCGGCGAAAAGGTTGCTGTGGGATCCGCACGGACTTCCCGGCACCGCTCGCTCGCCTCGGACAACGTTCGGGCGAACTCCACGGGAACGGTCCCGGACCGCGCTGTCCTGGGGTTACGGTCGCCACGCCGAGCCGCTCCCGCGGTTCGCGACGACGAGCCGGGAGGACCGCCGCATGGGCTGGATGGGGCCGCTGCTCGTGCACCGCGCCCGGGCGCAGAGCACGCTGCTGCTGGCCGTGCTGGCCGTCACGCTCGTCGCCACCACGCTCCTGGGCGCGTTCGCCCTGCTGCTGTCCGCGGGCGACACCCGCGCGCCCCAGGTCGCGCTCGACCGCGCCGTCACCGACGACACGACGATCGACCTGCGCGCGGACGTCGGGCAGCGGGACGCCGAGGTCGTCACGACCGCCGCGCAGCAGGCCCTCGCGGACGTGCTCGGCGACGTCCCCGCGCAGGTGACGACGTGGACGTCCTCGCCGTGGCTGCTCGCGTCGGGCGGCGACACACCGGGCACCCTGCCGCTCGTCTACCTCGCGGACCTCCCCCTCGTGCCCGAGCACGCGACTCTCGTCGACGGCGCGTGGCCGACGACCGCGTCCGTGCCGGGCTCGTACGACGCCGCGGTCGCGGTGCCCGAGCGGGCCGCCGAGCGCTACGGCTGGACGGTCGGGACCGCGCTGCACCTCGAGGGCACGGACGTCGGCGCGGACATCCCCGCGCAGGTGGTCGCCGTCTACCGCCCCGACCCCCCGCGCGCGCTGTGGTGGCGCGACGTGCTGGCCGGCCGCGTGCACCAGGCGCACTTCCCCGTGCCGAACACGTTCGGCTCGGTCACGACCGACGCGTGGGGGCCGCTCGTCGTCGCGCCCGGCTCCGTGCTCCCGGGCGTCCTGCGGCTCGTCGCGCAGCCCGACCTGGACGCCGCCACACCCGCCCAGGTCGCCGCGCTGCGCGAGCGGCTGCGCACCGCGCAGACCGACGTGTACGCGGCCGTGCCCGCCGCGACGGTCGACCTGAGCACGACCCTCGACCGCACGCTCGACACCGTCACGGCCAACCTCGCGGTGACGCGCGTCGGCGTCCTCGTGGTCGGCCTCATGCTGCTCGTCGTCGCCGTCACCGTGCTGCTGATCGCCGCGCGCCTGCTGGCCGAGCGCCGCACCGCCGAGCAGACGCTCCTGACGTCGCGCGGCGCGTCCACGCCCCAGCTCGTCGGGCTCGCCGCGCTCGAGGCGCTCGGCGTCGCCCTCGCCGCCGCGGCCGTCGCGCCGTGGCTCGCGCGCCTCGCGTACCGGGGCGTCGCGCGCACCCCCCTGCTGCGGGACGCGGGCCTGGACGTCGACCCCGGCGCGCCCGGGTCGCTGTGGGTCACGTGCGCGGTGGCAGCCACGCTCCTCGCCGCGGTGCTGCTCGCCCCCACCCTGCGCCGCCGGGTCTCCGCGGTGGACACCGAGCAGCAGGAGGTCCGCCAGGACCGCCGCCAGGCGTTCGCCCGCTCCGGCGTGGACCTCGCGGTCGTCGTCGTCGCGGGCGTCGCCCTGTGGCAGCTCGTGCGGCACGGCTCCCCCGTGCTCGGCGCGTCCGGACGGGTCGACCCGCTGCTCGTCGGGGCGCCCGCGCTGGTGCTGCTGGCCGGCGGGGTCGTCGCGGGCCGCGTCCTGCCGCTCGTCGCGCGGGCCGGCGAGCTCGTCGCCCGGCGCAGCCGCGCGCTCGTCGCGCCCCTGGCCGCGTGGCAGGTCAGCCGCCGGCCGCACCGCGCCGCGGGCGCGCTGCTGCTCGTGACGCTCGCCGTCGCCGTGGGCACGTTCGCGCAGGGGTGGCTCGCCACCTGGCAGGCGTCGCAGCGCGCGCAGGCCGAGCTCGAGGTCGGCACCGACCTGCGCGTGCGCGCGCTCGACGGCACCACGCTCGAGCAGTCCGCGCGCGTCGCGGGCGTCGACGACCTCGTCGTCGTCTCGCCCGTCGGACACCGGCAGGCGCAGGTCGCCATCGCCACGGGCGCCGAGGTCACCCAGACCGGCGTCGCCGCGACGCTGCTCGCCGTCGACGCGCACCACGGCGGGGACCTCCTGCGCGGACGCCTCGAGCAGGGCTGGTCCGCGACCACGGCCGGTCTCGCCCCCGCGGCGCCGGTCACCGGTGCGCCCGTGCCCGCGGGCACGGCCCGCCTCGAGCTCGACGTGCGCGCGTCGGGCACCCGCTCGGTGCCGGACGCGCTGACGCACGTCGCGGTCGTCCTCGCCGACGACCGCGGGACCCGCACCACGCACGCCGTGGGCTCCGTGGTCCCCGCGACGGCGGACGACACCGCGCAGGTCGAGCCGACGACGCTCGGCCTCGACCTGCCCGCCGGCGTGGGGCCCCTGCGGCTCGTCGGCGTCACCGTGCGGATGACCGCCGGCTGGGACGCCATGGACGTGGTGCCGTGGACCGAGTGGGACGTCACGGCCCAGACGACCGTCTCGGACGTCGTGGCGCTCGGTGCCGACGGCCGCGAGACCCCGGTCGACCTGGCCCGGGCGCCGTGGACGACCGCGTCGCCCGCGACGTGGGAGCCGGGCGTCGTCGACGGCACCCGCCCCGGCGCCACCTGGGTCGAGGACGGTGCGCTGCACGTCCGCGCCGCCACGACCGTGCCGTCGATCGGTGACGGCACCGCGTCGCTGTTCACCACCGCGTTCGACCGCGAGCCGATCGTGCACGGTCTCGCCACGCCCGCGCTGCTGGCGGACCTCGCGGCGGAGCCGGACGACGTCCTCGCGGTCCGGGTCGACGGCATCGACGTGCAGGTCCGGGTCGACGGCGTCGTGCCGTACCTGCCGGGCGTCCCGCGGGGCCCGGCCGTGCTCGTCGACCGCGACGCCCTGACCCGGGCGACGCTCGTCGCCGGCGGCCAGGACCCGCTCGTCGACGAGTGGTGGGCGCTGGTCGACGACGACGCCGCACCCGCCGCCGCCCGCGCGGTCGAGCAGGCCGGCGTGGGTGCCGTGACGACGCGCGTCGCGGCGGCCGACGCGGCGACGGCCGGGCCGCTGCGCGTCGGCGTGCCCGCGTCGCTGTGGACCGTCACCGCCGCCGCGGTGCTGCTCGCGGTCGCGGGCGTCGCGCTCAGCGCGACCGTCTCGGTGCGCACCCGCCGTCTCGAGCTGGCGCGGCTGCAGGCGCTGGGCGCGTCCCGCGGCGCGCTCGCCCGCGCCGTGCTCGGCGAGTACGCGCTGCTCGGCGCGCTCGGCACGGCCGCGGGGGTCGGCGTCGGCGTGCTGCTCGCCCGGGTCGTCGCGCCGCTCGTCACGGTCGCGGGCGACGGCCGCGCGCCCGTCCCGGGGGTAGTCGTGCAGTGGCCGCTGCCCGTGCTCGCCGTGGTCGTCGGGACCGTCGCGGCGGGCGCCACGCTCGCCGTCGTCGTCACCACGACCGCGCTCCTGCGCCGCACGTCCGGCGCGCTGCTGCGACTGGGGGACGAGGGATGACCGTCACGACGAGGCCGCTCGCGCGGCTGCGGACCGTCGTCGCCGGCGGCCCGCTGGTGGTGCGGCGGCGTGCCCGCACCGACGCGGGCCTGCTGGCCCTGTCCGCCCTGCTGCTGGCGGTGCTCGTGCTCGTCGCGCTGCTCGCGCCGCGGCTCGTCACGGACGTCGGCGACGCCGGCGCGCGGGACGTCGCCGAGCGCGGCCGGCCCGGCACGGACGTCGTCGCGCGGGTCGAGGCCCGGACGCCCGTCATCGCCGGCGTGCGCCGCGACACCGCCGCGCAGGACCTGCGCGGCGACGCGGAGACCGTCACCGCGGGGCTGCCCGAGGGCCTGCGCGGCGACCTGCTCGGCCCCGTGGTGACGTCGACCACGACGACGTGGGGCGCGGTCGCCCCCGCCGGTCTCGTCGCGGCCCGCGCCGCGCACGTCGTGGCGACCGACGACCGCGAGGCGGTCCGCTGGGTCGAGGGACGCGCGCCGGAGCTCCTGCCCGACGTGGACACCGAGGACGTGGACCTCGCGACGCTCGAGCGCCGCGTCGAGGTCGGCGTGAGCACCGCCGCCGCCGGCGAGCTCGGCCTGGTGCCCGGCACCGAGCTGGTCGTCAAGGGGATGATGGTGTCGCGCCTCACCGCGGTCGTGACCGGGACGTACGAGGTGGTGGACCCCGACGACCCGGTGTGGACGACGCTGCCGGACCTGGTGCGCACCACCCCGACCCCCGGGGACGCGGTCGCCGGCGTCGGCCTGCTCGTGACCGACGCGTCGCTGCCGGACCTGCTGGTCGCGGTGCAGCCCGCGGCCGTGACCACCGACGTGCGGTTCGTGACCAGCCCCGAGCGCCTCACCGCCGCCCGCGCTCCCGCCGTGGCGGCGCAGGTCGCCGCGCTGCGCAGCGACCCCCGTCCCCTGCTGCTCACCGACGCGCGCCAGCCGTGGGTCGTCACGTCGCTCGACACGGCGCTGCTCGAGTACCGCGACCGCCTGGCCGGGGCGACCGCGCAGGCGAGCGTGCTCATGCTCGGCGTCGTCGCGGTCGGCGGGCTGACCGTCCTGCTCGCGGCCCGGCTGCTCGTGGAGCGGCGCTCGAGCGGGTACACGCTCGAGCGGGCCCGCGGCGCGTCGGTCGCGTCCGTCGGGTGGCGGGCCCTGCTGGAGTCGGTGCCGCTCGCGGCGTCGGCCGCCGCCGTCGCGGTGGGCGTGCTGGCGCTGCTCGTCCGGCCGGTCGGCGGGACGTGGTGGCCGGGCGCAGCCGTCGCCGCCGTCGGGGTCCTCGCGCCCGCCGTGCTGGCCGGGGCGCTCGTGCGCCGGTCGTGGTCCGGCCGCCGGGTGCCCGCCAACCGGGCCGACCGCGACCGCCTCGCCTCCCGCCGCCGCACGCGCCGGCTCGTCGCCGAGCTCACGCTCCTCGCCGTCGCCGTGGGCGCGCTGCTGTCCGTGCGCTCGCGCGGACTGCTCGGCAGCAGCCTCGGGGACGTCGACTGGCTGCTCGCGGCCACGCCCGTGCTGCTCGCCGGGGCCGCGACGGTGCTGGCGGCGCACGTCCTGCCGCCGGTGCTGCGCCGGCTGCGCGCCGTCGCGTCCCGGGGGCCCGCGCTCGCCGCCCTCGTCGCGACGGCGCGTGCCGAGCGCGGCAGCCGTACCGCGGTCCCGCTGCTGACCGTGACCGTCGCCGTCGCGCTCGTCGTGTTCTCCGGGATCACCGTCACCACGGTCGAGCGCGGCCAGTCCCGCGCCGCGGACCTCGTCGTCGGCGGCGACGCGCGCCTCGACGGCCCGCTCCCGGAGGACGTGCTGACCGCGCTGCGGGCGACCGACGGCGTCACCGCCGTCGCCGCGTCCCGGACGTGGGTGAGCCGCACGTTCGGCCTCGGCTCGGGCGTGGACGTCACGCTGCTCGCGGTCGACGCCGCCGAGTGGGCGGCGCTGCGCGAGGGCCGCGGCGCGGACGTCGAGCCCGGGCTCGACGCGCTGGGCGACGGCGACGGCGAGCGCGTCCCCGCGCTGGTCACCGAGGACCTCCTGCGCGTCGCCGACCAGTACGACCCGCAGGTGTGGACCGTCGAGGAGTTCGCGCCGCTCGACGTGCGGGGCACGACGGACCTGCGCCTCGAGGGCGCACCCACGGTGGTCGTCGACCGCGCGGCCCTCGCCGCGGCGCTCGACGCCCCCGTGACGCCGACGACCACGTGGCTCGCCGGTCCCGGCGCGGCCGCCGCGGTGGGGGGCGACGCGCTCGCCGCCCTGCCGACCGTGACCGTGCAGACCCGCGACGGCTGGCTCGAGGCGTGGAACGCCTCGCCGCTGACCACGGGGCTGCGGACGCTGCTGCGCGTCGCGCAGGCCACGCTCGCGGCGCTCGCCGCGCTCGCGCTCGTGCTCACGGTCGTCGCGACGGCCCGCGACCGCCGCCGCACGCTGCACGTGCTGCGCACGCTCGGCCTCGACGCGGGCACCGCGCGGCGCCTGTCCGCGGGCGAGGCCGCGCCGGTCGCCGTCGCCGGGCTCGTCGCGGGCGCCGCGATCGGGTGCGCCGTGCCGTGGCTGCTGACGAACGCGCTCGGCCTGACGGCCCTCACCGGGGAGCCGGGCACCACCACGGTCGTCGTGACGTGGCTGCCGTTCGCGGTGGCCGCGGGCGCGCTCGCGCTCGGCCTCGCGCTCGCCGTCGAGGTCGAGGCGGCCACGCGGCGCGACGACGACCTGGCCCTCGGGATCCGCGAGGCGGAACGATGACCCCCACCAAGGAGGCGCGATGACGACGACGCTCGACCGGCTCACGCAGGAGGCCGGCGCCCCCGCGTTCGGCCAGGACGCGCTCATCGTGTGCGACTCGCTCGTGCGCATCTACCAGTCCGAGGGCATCGAGGTGCAGGCGCTGCAGGGCCTCGACCTGCTCGTCGACCCCGGCGAGCTCGTCGCGATCGTCGGCGCGTCCGGCTCGGGGAAGTCCACGCTGCTCGCCGTGCTGTCCGGCCTGGACGTGCCGACCGCGGGGCGCGTGCGCGTCGGCGAGTGGGACCTCATGGCGATGACCGCGGCGCAGCGCGTGGCATACCGCCGCCGGATGGTCGGGTTCGTGTGGCAGCAGACCGCGCGCAACCTCGTGCCGTACCTGACGGGCACGGAGAACGTCGCGCTGCCGCTCGCACTGGCCGGGCGGCCGCGCCGCGAGCGGCTCGCGCGCGCCGCCGAGCTGCTCGAGCTGCTGGGTGTCGCGTACTGCGCCGACCGCCGCCCCGGCCAGCTCTCCGGCGGCGAGCAGCAGCGCGTCGCGATCGCCGTCGCGCTCGCGTGCGCGCCGCAGGTGCTGTTCGCCGACGAGCCGACGGGCGAGCTCGACACGGCGACGTCCGAGCAGGTGCTCGAGGGCCTGCGCCTGGTGAACCGCGAGCTCGGCACGACCGTCGTCGTCGTCACGCACGACCCGGGCGTCAGCGAGCACGTGCAGCGCACGGTCGCGATCCGCGACGGGCGCACCTCGTCGGAGACGGTGCGGCGCACGCACCTGCGCGACGACGGCACGGAGCACGTGGTCGCCGAGGAGTTCGCGGTGCTCGACCGCGCGGGCCGCGTGCAGCTGCCCGCCGAGTACCGCGAGGCGCTCGAGCTGTCGGGGCGCGTGCGGCTCGCGCTGGAGGCCTCGCACGTGTCCGTGTGGCCGGACCGCCCGCGCGTGGTCCCCACGCCCGTCACCCCGCCGGCCGCGGCCGGCCCGTCCGAGGAGGACCCGCGATGAGCGTCGAGACCGCACCCCGGCCCGCCGCGACGACCGCCGAGCCGATGGTGCGCGTCGAGCACGTCTCGCGCTCGTACGGCTCGGGTGACGCGGCCGTGCACGCGCTGCGCGACGTGTCGCTGTCGATCGCGCCGGGCGAGCTCGTCGTGCTCGTCGGCCGGTCCGGGTCCGGCAAGACGACGCTGCTCAACGTGGTCGGCGGCCTCGACCGGCCCGACGAGGGGCGCGTCGTGGTCGACGGGCAGGAGGTGTCCCGGCTCGGCGAGCGCGGCCTCGTCGCGCTGCGCCGCGACGTCGTGTCGTTCGTGTTCCAGACGTTCGGCCTGGTGCCCGTGCTGTCCGCGGCGGAGAACGTCGGCGTGCCGCTGCGGCTGCGCAAGGTCCCGCCGAAGGCCCGCGACGAGCGCGTCGCGCTGCTGCTCGAGCTCGTCGGTCTCGCGGGCCACGCGAACCAGCGGCCGGGCGAGCTGTCGGGCGGTCAGCAGCAGCGCGTCGCGATCGCCCGCGCGCTCGCGAACTCCCCGCGCCTGCTCGTCGCGGACGAGCCGACCGGCCAGCTCGACTCCGCGACGGGCGTCGCGATCATGGGCCTGCTGCGGGCCGTCGTCGAGCACGAGCGCACCACGGCGCTCGTCGCGACGCACGACCCGGTCATGGTGGCGCTGGCCGACCGGGTCGTGCGTCTGCAGGACGGGGTGCTGACCGAGGACTAGACCTCGATCCCCTCGAGCAGCTCCGTGACGAGCGCCGCGACGGGCGAGCGCTCGGAGCGCGTGAGCGTCACGTGCGCGAACAGCGGGTGGCCCTTGAGCGCCTCGATGACGGCCGCGACGCCGTCGTGCCGCCCCACGCGCAGGTTGTCGCGCTGCGCGACGTCGTGAGTGAGCACCACGCGCGAGCTCTGCCCGATGCGGGAGAGCACGGTGAGCAGGACGTTGCGCTCGAGGGACTGGGCCTCGTCGACGATGACGAACGCGTCGTGCAGCGACCGGCCGCGGATGTGCGTGAGCGGCAGGACCTCGAGCAGGTCGCGGTCCATGACCTCCTCGACGACCTCCTGCGAGACGAGCGCGCCGAGCGTGTCGAACACGGCCTGCGCCCAGGGGTTCATCTTCTCGGCCTCGGTGCCCGGCAGGTAGCCGAGCTCCTGCCCGCCGACCGCGTACAGCGGCCGGAACACCATGACCTTGCGGTGCTGGCGGCGCTCGAGCACGGCCTCGAGCCCGGCGCACAGCGCGAGCGCGGACTTGCCGGTCCCGGCGCGCCCGCCGAGCGACACGATGCCGATCTCCTCGTCGAGCAGCAGGTCGATCGCGATGCGCTGCTCCGCGGAGCGGCCGTGCACGCCGAACACGTCGCGGTCGCCGCGCACGAGCGCGACGTGCTTGTCCGCGGTGACGCGCCCGAGCGCGGAGCCGCGCGGCGAGTGCAGCACGAGCCCGGTGTGGCAGGGCAGGTCCGCGGGATTGCGGGTGTCCGCCGGGTCCGACGAGGTCGCGACGACGTCCGCGAGCGGCAGCGACTCGTGCTCCCAGAGCTGCGACATCTGCTGCTCGGTGAGGTCGAGCGCGTCCATGCCGGTCCACCCGGACTCGACCGCGAGCTCGTGGCGGTACTCCTCGGCGCGCAGCCCCACCGCGGAGGCCTTGACTCGCATCGGCAGGTCCTTGGAGACGACCGTGACGTCGTGCCCCTCGGCGGCGAGGTTCGCGGCGACGGCGAGGATGCGGGTGTCGTTGTCGCCGAGCCGGAAGCCGGCCGGGAGCACCGACGGGTCGCTGTGGTTCAGCTCGACGCACAGCGTCCCGCCGTCCCCGATGGGGATCGGCCGGTCGAGCCGCCCGTGCTGGATGCGCAGGTCGTCGAGGAGGCGCAGCGCGGAGCGCGCGAAGTAGCCGAGCTCGGCGTGGTGGCGCTTGGCCTCGAGCTCGGTGACCACGACGACGGGCAGCACGACGTCGTGCTCCGCGAAGCGGTGGATGGCCCGCGGGTCGGACAGCAGCACCGACGTGTCGAGGACGTGGGTCCGGCGGCCCTCGGGGCCGTCGGGCGTGGGGCTGGGGGGTGCGCTGCTGACCACGGCGTGCTCCCTCCGGCGCTAGGTGCGCCGCAGAAGGCGTCGCGCTCCGGTGCCCCGCACACGGGGGTGCGGCCGGTTCGCGGCGGCGGGACGGGGGCGGTCCGAGCCCGAGGGCCGGGACCGGCCCTCCTCCCGGAGCGGTTGCTCCATGGGCTGGCCTCCCGGGGACGCCGGGGCGACGTCCTTTCGGCGACGCTAACCCCGCCTCGGAGCGGTCCGCGCGACAGACACGCTGCCCGAAACACGAAGTTCACCTGCCGTCCGCACGTCGGCCACCCGGCCGGGTGACACCCGGCGGCCGGTGCGGATGGGCCCGGGCAACCGCCCGCGCGCGTCAGCGGCCGAGCCGCCGCTCGCGGGCCGCGTAGTCGCGCACGGCGCGCAGGAAGTCGACCCGGCGGAAGTCGGGCCAGAACGCCTCGCAGAAGTAGAACTCGGAGTGCGCGGACTGCCACAGCAGGAACCCGCCGAGCCGCTGCTCCCCCGACGTGCGGATGACCAGGTCGGGGTCCGGCTGCCCCTTGGTGTACAGGTGCGCGGCGATGTGCTCGACGTCGAACGACTCCGCCATCTCGTCGAGCGACAGTCCCTGCGCGGCCGCGTCGCGCAGGTAGGCGCGCACGGCGTCGGCGATCTCGCGGCGCCCGCCGTAGCCGACGGCGACGTTGACGTGCACGCCCGTGACGTCGCGCGTCGCCTCCTCGGCGTCGCGCAGCGCCTGCGCGGTGTGCTCGGGCAGCAGCTCGAGCGACCCGACGGCCTGCACGCGCCAGCGGCGGGTCGCGGCCAGCCCGCGCACGGCGTCGTCGATGACCGCGAGCAGCCCCTCGAGCTCGTCGGCGGGGCGGTGCAGGTTGTCGGTGGAGAGCATCCACAGGGTGACGACCTCGACGCCGACGTCCTCGGACCACGCGAGCAGCTCGCTGATCTTGTCCGCGCCCGCGCGGTAGCCGCCGTGCGTGTCGGTGCCGCTGGAGCGCGCCCAGCGGCGGTTGCCGTCGAGGATCACGCCCACGTGCCGCGGGATGCGGTCACGACTCAGGGAGGCCGCCAGGCGCCGCTCGTACAGCCCGTACAGCGGGTGGGGCAGTCGCACGCGCTCTCCTGTCGCGGTCGGTCGTGGCACGGGGTCCGGGTGAACCCCACCAGGCACCTCACCAGGCACCTCACCGGGCAGCCTCACCGGCTCGGCGGTGGTGGTGCCGGCGCGGTCCACCGTACTCGTCCGGGCCCGGGGACGAGGACGGATCACCCGTGTGGTACGAGCACCTCGCACCCGGTCGACACCGAACCTACGGTGCCGTAACCTACGGGATCGTAGGTTCCCGACGACGAACGCGAGGCAGCATGGCCACCACCCCCGCCACGGACGGCACCGGGGCACCCGACGGCCCCGGCACGGACGACGAGCGCTCCGGCGTCGCACGCGCCGTCGAGCAGGTCGCCGCGACCGTCAAGCCCCACCTGCGCGGCTGGATCCACGCGGGCGTCTCGCCGTTCGTGCTCGCCGCCGCGATCGTCCTCGTCGTGCTGTCCCCCACCGCCGCGGCGAAGTGGACCACGGCGGTGTTCGGCCTGTCCGCGGTGATGCTGTTCGGCACCAGCGCGATCTACCACCGCGGGACGTGGTCGCCGCGCGTCGCCGGCGTCCTGCGCCGCCTCGACCACACCAACATCTTCCTCATCATCGCCGGCACCTACACGCCGCTGTGCGTGCTCCTGCTGCCCGCCTCGACCGCCCGCCCGCTGCTCATCGCCGTGTGGGCCGGCGCGCTCGTCGGGCTCCTCGCCCGGATCTTCTGGCTCGGCGCACCCCGCTGGGTCTACGTCCCCGTGTACGTCATCCTCGGCTGGGTGGCCGTCGCGTTCCTGCCGCAGTTCTACCGCGAGGGCGGCCCCGCGATCCTCTGGCTCGTCATCGCCGGCGGACTCGCCTACACGGTCGGCGCGATCGTCTACGGCACCAAGCGCCCGAACCCCAGCCCCCGCTGGTTCGGGTTCCACGAGATCTTCCACGCGCTGACGGTCGTCGGCTTCACCTGCCACTACGTCGCGGTGTCGATCGCGAGCTACTCGCTGCGCTGAGCCGCGGGCACCACCGCGTACCGCCGGTTCGCCAGCGAGGGGTTGCGCTCGCGCACGCCCCGCAGCTCCGCCGGGTCGAGGTCGACGGTCCGGATCCCCGGCTTCTCGTCCAGCTCCAGGCCCACCACGCCGTCCGGGCCGACGACGAGCGAGCGCCCGACCACGCCCTTGCCCGCCATGCCGACCGCGACCACCGCGGCCGTGTTCTCGATCGCGCGCGCGGTCGCGAGCGTGCGCCAGTGCATCGCCTTGAGCGGGCCGTCCGCCCACGCCGCGGGCACGACGAGCACGTCCGCGCACGCGTCGACCACGCGCCGCGCCGACTCCGGGAAGCGCAGGTCGTAGCAGGTCAGCACGCCGAACCGGACACCCGCGACGTCGAGCACCAGCGGCTGGGCGTCCGCCGGGCCCGGCCGCAGGCGGTCCGACTCGCGGCTGCCGAACGCGTCGTACAGGTGCACCTTGCGGTACGCCCCGACGAGCGCGCCCGTGCCGTCCACCGCGACCACGACGTTCGTCGCGCGCGGGTCCGCGTCGTCGCCCGGCACCGTGACGCCCGCGAGCACCGCGACGCCCGTCTCGGCCGCGCACTCGCGCAGCGCCGAGACGAACGGGCCGTCCAGCGGCTGCGCGTGCTCCGCCCCCACGCCGCGCGGGTCGTACGCCGAGGCGTACTCCGGCAGCACCAGCAGGTCCGCGTGCACGCGGTGCGCCTGCGCGAACGCGTCGCGCGCGACGACGACGTTCGCACCCGGGTCCGCCGACGCGGCGACCTGCGCGACCGTGACCCGGACCGCCGGGCGCGCCGGCGGCTGCGGCGAGCCGCTCACCGCGCCGTGCCCGGGGCGTCGGGGCCGTCCGCAGCCGGGCCGTCCGCAGCCGAGGCGTCCAGCCCCGAGGCGTCCGCAGCCGCGGCCTCGTCCGCCTCGAGCTGCTTCGCGCGACGGTCGACCACCCGCAGGTGACGCGTCAGCGACAGGAACAGCAGCACCGCGACCGCGGCGAGCGCGAACGTGAAGACGAAGCCCAGGAACCCCGGCGAGCCACCGGTGGTCGCCGCGACGGTCGGGCTCGGGCTCGGCGCCGGCGCGACCGCCGCGAGCAGGGCGAGGGCGCTCATCGGCGGGCCTCCTCGGCCAGGGCCGGGGCGAGCGGCTGCACCGCGATGCCCGCGAACAGGTCGTCCTCCGGCAGGGTCACCGGGACGCGGGACTCCGCGAGCTCGTACTCCTCGGTGGTCCAGTGCGCGAGCTCGATCTCGCGCGGCACCGCGAAGAAGAAGCCCTCGGGGTCGATCTGCGTCGCGTGCGCGCGCAGCGCCGCGTCCCGCCGGTCGAAGTACGCGCCGCACTCGACACGCGTCGTGACCTCGCGCTCGGGGATCTCCCGGGCCTGGCGCGACTCGATCCAGTCCCCGAACGGCGACTCGACGCCCGCGGCGAGCATCGCCTCGTGCATCGCGCGCAGCCGCGCGAGCGAGAAGCCGTGGTTGTAGTACAGCTTGAGCGGCGTCCACGGCTCGCCCCGCCCGAGGTAGCGCTCCGGGTCACCCGCGGCCGCGAACGCCTCCGCGCCGACGCGGTGGCACATCACGTGGTCCGGGTGCGGGTAGCCGCCGGTCGGGTCGTAGGTCGTCATCACGTGCGGGCGGAACTCGCGGACCACCTCGACGAGCGGCGCGGACGCCTCCTCGAGCCCGAGCAGGCCGAAGCAGCCCTCGGGCAGCGGCGGCAGCGGGTCGCCCTCGGGCAGCCCCGAGTCGACGAACCCGAGCCAGCGCTGGCGCACGCCGAGCGCGGCCGCCGCGGCGGCCATCTCGTGGCGGCGGACCTCGCGCATGCCCTCGAGCCCGCCCGGCACCTCGCCGTACCTCGGGTTGAGCACGTCGCCGCGCTCACCCCCGGTGCAGGTCACGACGAGGACCTCCACCCCCTCGGCGGCGTAGCGCGCCGTCGTCGCGGCGCCCTTGCTCGACTCGTCGTCGGGGTGCGCGTGCACGGCCATGAGGCGCAGCGGCTCGCCGGAGGCGTCCGTGCGCGGCGCCGGTGCGGCGGTCGGCAGTGAGGCGTCGGTCACGTTCTGGGGTCGCCGTGGTTCGGCGGGCAGCTCGGGCACGGGACAATGATCGCGCACCGCACCGACGAAACCGCCAGCCCACCCCGCCGACCCGGCCCGCAGACCACCAGGAGGCACCCCGTGGCCAGCACGCCCGCCGCGAGCCCCACGCCGCCCGTGGGCCGCTACGGCGACGACCCGGACGAGCGCTCACGCGTGCCGTGGCTCGTCACGGTGGTGCTGGCGGCGCTCCTCGGCGCGGTCGTCGTCGGCTGGATCGGGCTCGCCGCGCTGCGCGACCCGGTGCAGTGGAAGGACATCGGCTTCGCGGTGCACGGCGGCGACTCGGTGGACATCACGTTCGAGGTCACCAAGGACCCCGAGAGCACCGCGACGTGCCGCGTGCGCGCCCTGTCGCAGTCGTACGCCGAGGTCGGCGTCAAGGACGTGCACATCGGCCCCGGTGCGCGCACGCAGCGCGTCACCGTCGTCATCCCCACGGCCGAGCTCGCGGTGAGCGCCACGGTGGCGTCCTGCGACCCGCTCGACGGGCCCGACGGCGAGGTCGACGGCGGGGACGACGCCCAGAACCCCTGACGCGACGCGCTCCCTTGCTATCCTGGGCGTTTCGCACGCCGCCACGGTCGTCGTGCCCGGCCCGCCCCAGCGGCCCGGCGCGGCTCCCGGAACCAGACGGTCGACGCGACCGGACGGATCGGCGACACCCCGCCCCGACACCTCCCGGGTGAGCCTGCGGCCTCGTGCCGCAGCACCGCCTCGTGGGGTGCCGGGACGCACCAGGAAGCAGGAAGGAGCGATCGTGACCGACACGACTGCGGCCACATGGCTGACGCAGGAGGCCTACGACCGCCTGAAGGCCGAGCTCGAGGACCTCAAGGGTCCGCGTCGCGACGAGATCACGCAGCGCATCGCCGCCGCGCGCGACGAGGGTGACCTCAAGGAGAACGGCGGCTACCACGCCGCGCGCGAGGAGCAGGCCAAGAACGAGGCCCGCATCCGCGAGCTCGAGGCCAAGCTCCGCACCGCCCAGATCGGCACGCCCCCGGACGACGGCGTCGTCGAGCCGGGCATGGTCGTGACGGCCGACGTGGCGGGTGACGAGGAGGTCTTCCTCCTCGGCTCGCGCGAGATGGCCGGCACGACGGGCATCCAGGTGTTCTCCCCGACGTCGCCGCTCGGCGCGTCCATCAACGGCAAGTCCGTGGGTGACACGACGACGTACGAGGCGCCCAACGGCCGGGAGATCACCGTCAAGATCCTCGACGCGAAGCCCTTCGAGGGCTGACCGTCCGCACGCGGGGGCGCGCACCGGGTCCTCCCGGGGCGCGCCCCTTCGTCGTGCCCGCGGTCAGTCGGTGAGCCGGTAGCCCGCCTGCCGCAGCGTCTGCAGCACGGTGGCGCAGTGGTCGGGCCCCTTGGTCTCGACCTGTACCTCGACGGCGACCTCGTCGACCGCGAGCTCGGTCTGGGTGCGCACGTGCGACACGTGCATGACGTTCGCGCCCGTCGCGGCCAGGTCGTTGAGCAGCCGCGCGAGCGAGCCGGGCCGGTCGTCGATCCGCAGGTGCAGCCACAGGAACCGCCCGGCGGACGCGAGCCCGTGCCGGACCACCCGCAGCAGGACCTGCGGGTCGATGTTCCCGCCGGACAGGATCGCCACCACGGGCCCCCGCAGCTCGCCCGGGGCGGCCATGACCGCGGCGACGGCCGCGGCGCCCGACGGCTCGACGAGCAGCTTGGCCCGCTCCGCGACCAGCAGCAGCGCGCGCGACAGGTCCTCCTCGGACACCGTGCGGATCTCGGTGCGGGCGCGGGACAGCACCTCGAACGGCACCTCGCCGGGCATCCCCACGGCGATGCCGTCCGCCATGGTCCGCAGCTCCGGCGCGGGGATCGGCACGCCCGCGGCCAGCGACGCCGGGTAGGCGGCCGCGTGCGCGGCCTGCACGCCGACGACCCGCACGTCCGGCCGCAGCTCGGCGAGCGTCGCGACGACCCCGGCCGCGAGCCCGCCGCCCCCGACGGGCACGACGACGGTCGCGACGTCCGGCACCTGCTCGACGATCTCGAGCGCGATGGTCCCCTGCCCCGCGACGACGTCGTGGTGGTCGAACGGGTGGATGAGGACCGCGCCGGTGACCCGGGCGTGCTCGCGCGCGTGCACGAGCGCCTCGTCGACGCTCGACCCGACGAGCTCGACCCGCGCCCCGTACTCGCGCGTCGCGGCGATCTTCGGCAGCGCCGCGTCGGTCGGCATGAACACGACCGCGTCGATGCCCAGCAGCCGCGCCGCGAGCGCCACACCCTGCGCGTGGTTGCCGGCGCTCGCCGCGACCACGCCGCGCGCCCGCTCGTCGTCCGACAGGCTCGCCATCCGCACGTACGCGCCGCGGATCTTGAACGACCCGGCGCGCTGCAGGTTCTCGCACTTGAGCAGCACCGGCACGCCCGCGAGCTCGGACAGCGCGCGGCTCGTCTCGACCGGGGTGCGCTCCGCGACCCCCTCGAGCAGGGCGGCGGCGCGCCGGACGTCGGGCAGCCAGCTCATCGCGCGTCGTCGAGGTCGGTCGCGGCGCCCCGGTCGTCCCCGGTGGCGGGCTCGGCGCCGAGCGCGTCGTCGCCGGTCCGGGGGCCGGAGAGCGCCTCGGCCTCGACGAGCTGCGAGACGGCGCGGTCCACCGCGGGGTGCCCGTGCGGCCGCAGGATCACGTGGTCGTCGTGCCCGAGCTGCGGGAACTTGTCGTGCCCGTGCAGGTACAGGACCACGGTGTTGAGCACGGCGACCACCGGCACGGCGAACAGCGCGCCGAGGATGCCCGCGGCGAACGAGCCCACGGCGACGGACAGCAGCACCGCGACGGGGTGCAGCGACACCGCGTGCCCCATGAGGAACGGCTGCAGCACGTGCCCCTCCAGCTGCTGCACGCCGAGCACGACCGCGAGCATGACCAGCGCGACGACGGGGCCGTGCGTGACGAGCGCGACGAGCACCGCGACCGCACCGGTGACGACGGCACCGACAACGGGCACGAACGACCCGAGGAACACGAGGATCGCGAGCGGGAACGCGAGCGGCACCTGCAGGATCGCCGCGCCGATGCCGATGCCGACCGCGTCGACGGCCGCCACCAGGATCTGGGTGCGCGTGTAGGCCCCGAGCGTCACCATCCCGCGACGACCGGCCTGGTGGACGTGCTCGCGCGAGCCGCGCGGCAGCAGCCCGACCACCCAGGACCAGATGGTCCGCCCGTCGTGCAGGAAGAAGAACGTGCAGAACAGCGCGATGACCGTCCCGGCCAGCACGTGCCCGATCGTCACGGTGGCGTGCAGCGCGCCGGCCACGAGCGTGTCGCTGTTGTCGGCGGCGGTCTCGCGCGCCTGCGCGATCCACGACTCGAGGTTCTCCGTGGACAGCCCGAGCGGCCCGGTCGACAGCCAGTCGACGAGCGTGTCGAGGCCCTCCTGCGCCTGCTCCCACAGGTCCGCGATGCCGAGCACCACGGACCGCCCGGCGAGCACCAGCAGCCCGAGGACCACGACGACGAGCCCGACGACGGACGTCCCCGCGGCGGCCGCGCGGCTGAAGCGCGCCCGGCGCTGCAGGAACGTCGAGACCGGCTGGAGCAGCACCGTGAGCAGCAGCGCGACGGCGACGGGCACGACGACGAGCTTGAGGTAGGCGATCGCGGCGCCGCCGACGACGAGCGCGGCGGCGATCAGCAGCAGGCGCCACGACCAGGCGGCGGCACGCTGCACGGGCATCGGGACGGAGTCGACCGCGCGCGGCGGCCCGGGCTCGGTGGCGTTCACCGGCCCAATCTACGGTCGCGCGCGCCCGCACCGCGCCGGAACACCCGGACGGCCTGCACGGTTGAGGCACCTGCGAGGGCGCGCCCGCGCCTGCCCGGGGCGTGTGCCGCGGCGCCCTGCGAAGGAGACCCACGATGGGATGGCTCTTCGGATCCGCGATCCGCTCCACGATGGTCGAGCCCGAGCGTGCGCTCGCCGGCCGTGACCAGTACGCCTACACCGTCCCCGAGACGCACGCGGTGCTCGGCACCCCGCTGCAGGGCCCGTGGCCCGAGGGCACGGCTGTGCTCCACCTCGCGCTCGGTTGCTTCTGGGGCGCCGAGAAGGAGCTCTGGCAGGTCCCCGGCGTCGTCACGACGGCCGCGGGCTACCAGGGCGGCTTCACGCCGTACCCGACGTACGAGGAGGTGTGCACCGGCATGACGGGGCACACCGAGACCGTGCTCGTCGCGTACGACCCGACGGTCCTGCCGCACGACGCGCTGCTGCGCCGGTTCTGGGAGGCGCACGACCCGACGCAGGGCTACCGCCAGGGCAACGACGTCGGCACGCAGTACCGCTCGGCGGTGTTCACGACGACGCCCGAGCAGGCCGAGGCGGCACGCGCGACGCGCGACGTGTTCGCGCCGCGGCTCGCCCGCGCGGGGTTCGGCGACATCACCACCGAGATCCGCCCGGCCGACGAGGCGGGCCCGTTCTACTACGCCGAGGCGTACCACCAGCAGTACCTGGTGAAGAACCCGAACGGCTACTGCCCGGTCCACTCGACGGGCGTGCGCTGCGACTGAGCGGCACCGGAGCCGCCCACCCGGGGAGACCGCCGGGTGGGCGGTGCTGTCTCCCCCCGGAGCACCGCCCACCCGCGGCGCGCGCAGGATTCCCCCTGAACCCGCGCTGCGACGAGGGCCTTCCGTCGACCAGTGCGCACGACGCTGTGCTGGACTGCGGCCACGTGGCGACCGGTCGGCCTGGTCAGAAGGTACGAGCCGGGGCGAACCGTGTGAAGAGCGCGTCCACGTGGCGTCGGACCACAGTCCAACTCGGACGACCGACTTGTTTCTGCGGGCGTCGCGGCGGCGGCCGGACCCGGGCGTCAGCGCTCGACGGTCTCCGGCGGGACGTCCGCGGCCCGCGGGGTCTCCCCGGCGCCGTCGCCGGCCAGGTCCCCGCTCGCCGCGACGTGGTCCGAGTGCCCGAGCGGCTTGCCGGGGGCGACGACGTCACGCACGCGGCGCTTGAGCTCGGTGATCTCCGGGAACCCCCCGTCCCGGCGGCGGTCCCACAGGACGACGGGGGCGCGCCCCTCGCCGGGGTCGTGGTCGGCCCACGCCTCGACGACGAACACGCCCCCGGTCCCGGGGCGCAGCGCGACCTCGTCCACCTCGCGGTGGAAGGTCGTCAGCAGCTCCTGGGCGTACCAGGCCGCACGCAGCAGCCAGCGGCACTGCGTGCAGTACGTGAGGACGACGCGGCTCAGCGCGACGTCCCGACGATGTCCACGACGAACACGAGCGTGTCGCCGCCCTTGATGCCGGCCTGCGGCACGCCGCGGTCGCCGTAGCCGAGGTGCGACGGGATCGACAGCAGCACGCGCGAGCCGACCTGCTGGCCGACGAGGCCCTCGTCCCAGCCCGCGATCACGGCGCCGACGCCGATCGGGAAGCTGATGGACGAGCGACGGTCGTACGAGTTGTCGAACACGCCGCCCTGCCAGGACTGACCGAGGTAGTGCACCTCGATGTCGTCGCCGGCCTCGACCAGCTGGCCGTCGCCCCGGCTGAGGACCTGGACCTCGAGCTCGCCGGACGGCGCGGCGTCGGGGAACGTGAGGGTCGGCTTCTGGCCGAACGAACCCGAGACGTCGGGCAGGGCAGCAGTCATGAAGGATCTCCCGTGGATCGGTGGTGCGCGGACACGCCCGCCCATCCTCGCGCATGCTGCCGACACCGGCACCACCTCGTCCAGCAGCACGCACGTGCCGGTGGACGAGCGCCCAGGAGAGGTACGAGGCGGTCGGCCGGCGGACCGCACGACCGAGGGCGGCTACGGCGCGGGCGCCCCGTGGTCGAACTCGGCCAGGCAGCGGCGGGCCGCCGTCGCCGCGTCGAGCCGGATGTCGAGGTCGTCGTCGTCGAGCCCGTCGCGCTGTCGCTGCGCTGCGTACGCCACGAGCGACGGCGCACCGACGTCGGTGAGCCTGCCCAGCGCGGCGCGGAAGTCGGCGGCGAGAGCGTCACCGGTGACGGGCGGCAGCGCGTTCCGGGCGGCGCGCGCGGCGCCGACCGGCCCGCCGGGGTTGTGCAGCACCACGAACAGGAGGTCGTAGTGGTCCTTGGGTGCACTGCGTCCGACGCACGCCGCGGCTTTCGCGAGCAGGTAGCCGCCGAGGCCCGCGTACCGCACCTCGACCTGCATCTCGTCCAGGCCTCCGAGGCGGACCATGACAGGACGTCTCTGCGCGTCGCGCACCGCCGCAGCAGGGCCCGTGAGGTTCATCGCCGTGACCGTCCGAGTTCCCGGCAACGCGATCTCCTGGTCGTCGTTGTCGAGGACGTCGCACAGGACGTCCAGGTGGATCTCGACCCCCTCCTCCCACGTCGACCACCGCCACTCGCTTCCGGCCGTGCGCGTGAACCCGGCGAGGGCGAGCGCTCGCTCGAGCCAGCCGAAGTCCTGGTCCTCGCGGTCGTACACGGGCGCCACGTCGAGCGCGACGTCGATGTCGACCGTGCCCTGGTGCGGCGCCTCGGGCATCGGGGCGAGCAAGGGCGGGTTCAACCCGCCGACGACCGTGAGCTCCTCCAGGTGCGGTCCGACGTGCGCCAGCAGACGGGCGAGGGCGCGTTCGGCGAGCTCTCGGGTCCTCGTCGAACGCATCAGAACCCGATCCTCCGGTCGCGCAGCTCGTTCGCCGCGTCCACGCCTCGCACACCGGTGGTGAGGAGATCGCCGTAGAGACGGATGTCGTTCACCACCGGCACCCCCTCGACGGTGTCGGACGGCAGGTGGAAGAGGTACCGGTCCGCGCGCACGATGCGAACCCTGCCGCCCGCTGGGACAGGTTCGAGCCCTGCGCGGTCGAGCAGCTCGCCGAGCACGTCGTCGTAGGCCGTCGGCTCGAGGTACAGCTCCGCTCGTGCCACCCGGCTGAGGAACGGCGCACGCACCTGGGCGGCGGCCTCACCCGTGGCGAGCCACCTGACGTGAGGCCAGACGCTGCTGAGGTCCTGGAGCCATGCGACCGCGTCCGGGAGGAGCGTGTGGGCGGCGGTCTCGACCCGACGCCGCGACACGTGCCAGTCCGCCCACGCGCTGAGCAGCTCGCCCGGCGCGATGACATGGCGCGCCGCGCCGACGCCGCGCGAGGTGCCGGACTTCCGGGTCCAGCCCTCGTCGTCGAACCTCTGGAGGTGGCGCGAGACCAGCGGGGCCGAGACACCGAGTCGGTCGGCCAGCGCGACGACGGTGTCCAGCGGCGCTTCCGGGCCTCGACTCGTGAGGTCACGAAGCACGAGCTCGGCGAGCGCACCGCTCGCACCTGACCACGAGAACGACCGCTCCGGTGCCACGACGTCGGTGGCCGGCACGTCGACCACGACGACCATCGGTCCGACAGCCACCCGCAGGTTCCCGTCCTCGTCCGCCCAGCTCATGCCCCGCTGCTCCAACAACGTCCGGGCTCCGGGTGACATGCGCTTCGCGACCAGCACCGGCGTCTCCCGGGGACCGAGGGCGTCGAGCGCCGCGAGCGCGCGCCTGACGTCCTGCGGGTAGCCCGTGCCCGCAGGCACGGCGACCAGCACGATCGGCGGCTCCGAACTGCCACGGCGCACGGTCAGGTCGCGATGAGGCGGGCCGGCGGCGACGTCGAGGTGGTCCGTCTCGTCCACGACCGCACGTCCCCCGAGCGCCTGCTGGAGCAGTCGACGCAGGACGCGTGAACGAGCCTTGTTGTCCGACAACATGTAATTGACTGTACGAGTTCATTAGCCTTGGGTCCACAATTAGCGGCTGTCCGGACCAAGGAGTCCCGTGTCAGGGCCTATGAACCCTGGCCGGGCGCGCTCTACCGCTCGGCCAGGAACCCCGGGTTCTGCGAAGGTGGGCCCCGTGACCGACCTCGAGCGACCCCCCGCGCTCGCCGCCCCGCCGGCCGTGACGCCGGTGCGCCTGCTTGCGGCCGCGCTGGTGTGCGGCGCGGCCGTGCTGCTGTTCGCGGTGCACGTGCGCCCGCTCGCGTACGTGCCGCTGGTCGCGGGCGTCGCGCTCGGGTTCGCCGTCGACCGCGTGCTCGGGCGCGACCTGCTCGTCGTCGCCGTCGGTATGTCGGTCGTCAGCACGATCCCGCTCGCCGCGGACCTGTCGGACGCGGGCATCGCGCGGTTCGCGGTCGCGCTCAGCCTCGCGGTCGTCGTGCCGTACGTGCTGTCGACGAAGGTGTTCGGCGACGACGTCATCCGCTTCCCGTGGCGCACGGGCAAGCGCTGGAACAGGTTCCAGTGGGGCTACCTCGCCGTCGTGGTCGGCGCCGGCTACCTGCTGCTGCCGTTCTACTTCCTCACCTCCGGCGCGTACGCGAACTGGCCGACCGTGACCGAGCCCGACGAGATCGCGCGGCTGTTCGTCGGCGTCAACGCCGTCGGCACCTGGGACGAGCTGTTCTTCGTCTGCACGGTGTTCGCGCTGCTGCGCCGCCACTTCCCCGTGTGGCTCGCGAACCCGCTGCAGGCCACGGTGTTCGTCTCGTTCCTGTGGGAGCTCGGGTACCGCTCCTGGGGCCCGCTGCTGACGATCCCGTTCGCGCTGATCCAGGGCTGGACGTTCAGCCGCACGAAGTCCCTGACCTACGTGCTCGTCGTGCACCTGCTGTTCGACGCCGTGGTCTTCATGGTCCTGGTGCACGCGCACTCGCCGCACCTGTTCGACGTGTTCCTCACCACCGGCCGCTGACGGGAGAACCATGACGCTGACGACCTGGGCGGGCAGCCACACCTTCAAGGGCGGCCCGCTCCTGCACCCCACGACCGTCGACGAGGTCGCCGACGTCGTCGCCGCCGCGACGCGCACCGGCGGGTGCGTGCGGGCCGTGGGGTCGCGGCACTCGTTCCACGACCTCGCGGACTGCGACGGCACGCTCGTCGCGCTCGACCGGCTCGACGCCCCGCTGGAGATCCGCCCCGACGCCCCCGGCGGCCCGGTCGCGGTCGTCGGCGGCGGGGTCCGGTACGGCGAGCTCGCCCGCGCGCTGCACGCCGCCGGGTGGGCCCTGCACACCATGGCGTCGCTGCCGCACATCGCGGTCGCGGGCACCGTGGCGACCGCGACGCACGGCTCGGGCGACACGGCCGTCAACCTCGCCGCCGTGGTCCGCGGGCTCGAGCTCGTGGGCGCGGGCGGCGAGGTGCGTCGCCTGGGCGTCCTGCGCGGGTCCGACGAGCGTGCGTCCGGAGCCGAGCACGACGACGAGCTCGCGGGCTCCGTGGTCGCGCTCGGCGCGCTCGGCGTCGTGACGCGGGTGGCGCTCGCCGTCGAGCCGGCCTACGACGTCGCGCAGGAGGTGTGGCTCGACCTGCCGTGGGAGGTGGCGCTGACCCGGTTCGACGCGCTGACCTCGTCGGCGTACTCGGTGAGCCTGTTCACCGACTGGCGCGGCGACACCGTCGGCCAGGTGTGGCGCAAGCACCGCGGTGCCCCGACCGAGCCGGGCGACGAGCTCGCGCGTGCCCGCCGCGCCCCCGGCCCGGTGCACCCGGTACCCGGCGCGGACCCGGCCGCGTGCACCACCCAGGGCGGGGTGCCCGGCCCGTGGCACGAGCGCCTGCCGCACTTCCGGCTCGAGCACACGCCCTCCGCGGGCGCCGAGCTGCAGACCGAGTACCTGGTCCCGCGCGAGCACGCCGTCGCCGCGATCGAGGCGCTGCGCGGCCTGCGCGGCGTCGTCTCCCCGCTGCTGCTGGTCAGCGAGATCCGCACCGTCGCGGGCGACGACCTGTGGCTGTCCACCGCGCACGGCGGCCCGCACGTCGCGCTGCACTTCACCTGGCAGCCGTGGCGCGAGCAGGTGGAGGCCGCGCTGCCGGCGATCGAGGCCGCGCTCGCGCCGTTCGGCGCCCGCCCGCACTGGGGCAAGCTGTTCGCCGCCACGGACCGGTTCGCCGAGCTCTACCCGCGCTGGGCGGACGCGCGCGGGCTCGTCGCGCGCCGCGACCCGGCGGGCGTCTTCGCCAACGACTTCGTCCGCCGCTGCGGCCTGCGCGACTGACCGCGACCGTCGCGGAGCGTCAGCCGACGATCTCGCGCAGCCAGCGCAGCTGGCGGTCGAGCTGGAACGCACCACCGCCCTCGTGGCGGTTGAACTCGTAGACCTCGATGTCCGTGCGCGGGCGCTGCGGCGCGAGGCCCGCGTAGTGGTTGTACGCCGCGAACACGGTCGACGGCGGGCAGATGTCGTCCCGCAGCGCGACGCTGAACAGCGCGGGCGCCGTCGCCCGCCGCGCCAGGTGCACGCCGTCGACGTACGACAGCGTACGGAACACCCGCTCGGCCGCGCCGCGGTGCACGGCGAGGTACTGCACGAGCTCGCCGTACGGGAACCCGTCCGTGACGGCGACCGCGCGGCGGAAGTGGCACAGGAACGGCACGTCCGGCATGGCCGCGACGAGCCCCTCGGACAGGCCCGCGGCCGCGAGCGCGAGCCCGCCGCCCTGGCTGCCGCCCGTCACCGCGACGCGGGCCGGGTCGACGCCCGGCAGCGCGCGCGCCGCGTCGACCGCGCGGACCGCGTCGGTCATCATCCGCCGGTAGTAGTACCGCTCGGGGTCCTCGATGCCGCGCGTCATGACGCCCGGCGACGCGGGCCCGGAGCCGGCCTCGTCGGGCGTGTGCGCGCCGCTGCCCCACGTCGAGCCCTGCCCGCGCGAGTCCATGACGACGTGCACGAAGCCGGCGGCGGCCCAGGCGAGGCGCTCGTGCGCGAACCCGCGCCCGCCGCCGTAGCCGATGTACTCGACGACGGCGGGCAGGGAGTCGCCCTCGGACCCGGCGGGGCGGGTGACCCAGGCGCGGACGGGCTGGCCGTCGAAGCCCGCGAACGTCAGGTCGGTCGTGTCGATCAGGCGCAGACCCGTGTCGACCGGGCGCGCGTCGACCACGACGTCGTGCCGCCGGGCGTCGGCGAGGGTGCGGGACCAGAAGTCGTCGAGGTCCGCGGGCTCGTCGAGGTCCGGCAGGTACCGCTCGAGCTCGGGGAGAGGGAGGTCGTAGAGAGCCACCCGCCGACCCTAGCGAGTCGACGGGTGGCTCCTGGTGAGACCTCCGGGTCACCGCGAGTCGCGGTCACCCGACGGGGCGTCAGTCGCGGAAGATCGCGAGCAGGCGCAGGATCTCGAGGTACAGCCAGACGAGCGTGACGAGCAGGCCGAAGGCCGCCGCCCACGCCATCTTGCGGGGCGCGCCGCCCTCGACGGCGCGCTTGATCGCGTCGAAGTCGACGATGAAGCTCGCGGCCGCGAGGCCCACGGCGATGAGGCCGACGACGATGCCGAGGCCGCCGCTGCGCAGCGGGCCGAACTGGCCGCCGCCCACGCCGAACAGCATCAGGACGACGTTCAGCAGCGAGAACACGAGGTACCCGCCCATCGCGACGAGCAGCCAGCGCGTGAACTTCGGCGTGACGCGGACCTTGCCGGAGCGGAACGCGACGAGCGAGACGGCGGCGACGCTCAGCGTGCCGAGCACCGCCTGGCCGACGATGCCGTCGTAGGCCGCCTCGTAGAACGCGCTGATGCCGCCGAGGAACACGCCCTGGGCGACGGTGTAGAGCGTGATGAGCAGCGGGTTCGGCTCGCGCTTGAAGGCGTTCACCAGGCCCAGCACGAGCCCGACCACCGCACCGGCGATCCACAGCCGGGGCTCGATCGCCCACGTCGCGGCGCCCGTGACGACGAGCAGCGCGAGCAGGCCGCCCGTCTTGATCACGACGTCGTCGTAGGTGAGCCGGCCGGTCTCCCGCGTGGTCGCCGTGGGCGCGGCGTACATCTGGTCGAGGGTGGCGGCGTCGACGGTCGACTGCGTCGCCGCCGACTCCGCGTAGACGGTGCTCCCGGCGCGGCGCTTGTCCTCGCCGAACACCGGGCTGTTGCTGAAGACGGGGTTGGCCACGTCGTCCTCCTGGTCGGCCCGCGCCACCTCGGCGCAGGTCTGTGGACCTCCCAACGTACAAGCCACGGACGCAGTTCCCCAGGGGGCGGACCCACCTTCCGCGATCCACCTCCAGGCGGATGCGAGCGCCCCGGGGCCCGGTCGTAGGGTCGCAGGGACCCGTCACCCGACCAGGAGAGCCTCCCGATGATCGAGGCAACCAACCTCACCAAGCGCTACGGCGACAAGCTCGCCGTCGACGACATCTCGTTCCGGGTCGAGCCCGGGAAGGTCACCGGCTTCCTCGGCCCGAACGGCGCCGGCAAGTCCACGACGATGCGCATGATCGTCGGGCTCGACCGGCCCACCGCCGGTCACGTCACCGTCAACGGCAGGCCCTACGCCGAGCACCGCTCGCCCCTCACCCAGGTCGGCGCGCTGCTCGAGGCCAAGGCCGTGCACACGGGCCGCAGCGCCCGCAACCACCTGCGCGCGCTCGCCGCGACGCACGGCATCCCCGACGCCCGGGTCACCGAGGTCATCGAGATGACCGGGCTGGAGTCCGTCGCCAAGCGACGCGTCGGCGGGTTCTCGCTCGGCATGGGGCAGCGGCTCGGCATCGCCGCCGCCCTGCTCGGCGACCCGCGCACGCTCATCCTCGACGAGCCCGTCAACGGCCTCGACCCCGAGGGCGTCCTGTGGGTCCGCACGCTCGTGAAGTACCTCGCGTCGCAGGGCCGCACCGTGTTCCTGTCCTCGCACCTCATGAGCGAGATGGCGCTGACCGCCGACCACCTCATCGTCATCGGACGCGGGCGCATCGTCGCCGCCGGCCCCGTCGACGAGATCGTCGCCCGCGGCACCCGCACGTCGGTCAAGGTGGTCTCCCCGCAGGCCACCGAGCTCGCCGAGCTGCTCAGCGGGCCGGAGGTGACCGTGACCTCCGACGAGCCCGGCACGCTCGTCGTGCACGGCGCGACCGCACCCGCCGTCGGCGAGAAGGCCGCGGCCACCGGGATCGTGCTGCACGAGCTCACGCCCGTCCAGGGCTCCCTGGAGGAGGCGTTCCTGTCCCTCACGCAGGACACCGTCGAGTACCACGCGACGATGGCCCACGCGGACGCCCCGAGCACCGGTCAGGAGGCCGCCCGATGACCACCGCCACCTCCCCCGCCACCGCACCCGCCACGCTGCCCGAGCCGCCGGCGGGGATCCACGTCTCCTTCCCGCGCCTGCTGCGCTCGGAGTGGATCAAGATGTGGTCGCTGCGCTCGACCACCTGGACGCTCGCCATCACGGCGGTCGTCATCGTCGGGTTCGTGCTGCTCGTCACCTGGGGCATGCTCGACGCGCGCGACGTCATGGGCGACACCGACCCGGTCAACCCGCTCGAGGCGTTCGGCGCCGTGCCCTACCTCGGCCCGACCGCCGTCGCGGTCCTCGGTGCGCTGGTCATCACCGGCGAGCACACCACCGGCATGATCCGCGCGAGCTTCGCCGCCGCACCCCGCCGCCTGCCCGTGCTGTGGGCGAAGGCGACGGTCCTCGCGGTCGTCGTGTTCGTCGTCACCGCGCTGGCCGTCGCGGTCGCCGCGGTGCTCCAGTCGCTGGTGTTCGGCAGCGAGGGCGCGTCGGTCGACCTGGGCGAGCCGCAGGTCGTGCGCGCGCTCGTCGGCAACGCGCTCTACGTGACCGGCATCGCCGTCCTCGCGTTCGGGCTCGGCGTGCTCATGCGGCACTCGGCCGCCGCGATCACCACCACGCTCGGCGTCCTGCTCGTGCTGCCGATCCTGTTCAGCCTCATCCCGTGGAAGCCGCTGCAGGACCTCACGCCGTACCTGCCGAACGTCGCGGGCTCCCAGATCACCCTGACCGACGAGATGATCGAGCAGCAGGCGAGCTTCACCGGCTCCGTCGTGCTGTCCGCGTGGGAGGGCTTCGGGGTGCTGGTCGCGTACCTCGTCGTCGTCCTGGCGGCGGGCGCCTGGCTCACCCGCCGACGCGACGCCTGAGCGCACGACGAGACCCCGCGGCCCGGTGCGGTCGCGGGGTCTCCTCGTCCACGGACGTCGCTGCCCGCCACCGCACCCGCCGCCTAGGGTGGGTGCCCCACCGAGTGAGGGAGAGGCTCATGGATCCCGCGATCGCCGACGTCGAGCGCCAGGTCGCCCTCCTGCTGCGCCTCGCCGACCGCAACCGCCGCCGCAGCCGCCGCCTCGAGGGCACGCTCGAGCGCTCCGCCTACCTCGCCCTCGGCCGGCTGGTCGAGGGCGGCCCGGCCGGCATCAACGAGATCGCCGACCACCTGCGGCTCGACGCGTCGACCGTCACCCGCCAGGTCCTGCAGATGGAGGCCGCCGGGTACGTGTGCCGGTCGCGCGACGACAACGACGGCCGGCGTTCCGTCATCGACGCGACCCCGGAGGGCTGCGCGGCGCTCGAGGCCACGCGCCGGGCGCGCGCCGAGGTCTACGCCGAGGTGCTCGAGGACTGGCGGTCCGACGACCTGCGCACGCTGGCCGCGTCGCTGACGCGGCTCAACGCGTCGCTCGACGCGTCCCTCGACGCCTCCGCGCGGTCCTGACCCTCACCGCGGCCCGGCGGGCCGCCCCGCGCGGGGCTGGTTAGGCTCGCGCACCGTGACCACCCCCACGCCGGCGACGCCGGGCCCCGCCACCCCTCCTCCCGGCGGCCCGGCCGACGACCGCGCCCCGCGCCGCCGCCCGGTGCTCGCGCGTGTCCTGCGCACCGAGCGCCTCACCCCGCACCTGGTGCGTGTCGTCCTCGGCGGTCCCGGGCTCGCGCCGTTCGTCGCCGACGCGCACGCGGACTCCTACGTCAAGCTCGTCTTCGTGCCGCAGGGCGAGCGACCCCTGGCGCCGGACGGCCGCGTCGACCTCGACGCCGTGCGCGCAGCGCTGCCCGACGGGGTCGCGCCGCGCCTGCGCGCGTACACGGTGCGCCGGTTCGACCCGAGCGCGCGCGAGCTGACGATCGACGTCGTCGTGCACGGGGACGCCGGGCTCGCCGGGCCGTGGGCCGCGGGGCTCACCGGCGGCGAGGAGGTCCTCGTCTCCGGCCCCGGCGGCGCATGGTCCCCCGCGGGCGACGTCGACCACCACCTGCTCGTCGGCGACGCGAGCGCCCTGCCCGCCATCGCGGTCGCGCTCGAGCGGATGCCCGCCGACGCCCGCGGCCACGCGCTCGTCGAGGTGCACGGCCCGGACGACGAGCTCGCGCTCACCGCGCCCGCGGGCGTCGAGGTGCACTGGGTGCACGCCGACCCCGCCGCGCCCGGCCGCCGGCTCGTCGACGCCGCGCTCGCCCTGCCGTGGCCGGGCGGGCGGATCGGCGCGTTCGTCCACGGCGAGGCGTGCGCCGTCAAGGACGTCCGCCGGTACCTGCGGCTCGAGCGGGGCGTCGCGCGCGAGGACCTGTCGGCGTCCGGGTACTGGCGCCTCGGCGTGGACGACGAGGGCTGGCGGCGGGTCAAGCGCGACTGGGTCGCGCAGGTCGAGCGGACCGAGCAGGCCGCCGGCCTGGCCTGAGCGCGGCACCGGCCCGGTGGCCGGTGGGAGGATGCAGGCGTCCGCGCCCGTAGCCCAACCGGCAGAGGCAGCCGGCTTAAACCCGGCGCAGTGCGGGTTCGAGTCCCGCCGGGCGCACGACGACGAGAGCCCCGGTCCGCACGGACCGGGGCTCTCGGGACGTCACGACGTCAGGAGGCGGACTTCTTCGCCTTCTTCGCGGGCTCGTCGGCGGGCTTCTCCTCGACCACGCGGGGCTTCGGCGGCACGGACGCGGCGCGGAACTCCGCGCGCGGGTCGTGCAGCGCACCGAGCGGGACGACCTCGCGGCGCAGCAGCAGCGAGCCGGTCCAGCCGGCCATGATGCGCAGCTTGCGGTTCACGGTCGGCATCGCGAACACGTGGTACGTGCGGTGCAGCACCCACGCGAGGAAGCCGCGGACCTTGATCCGGCCGAACATCTGCGCGACGCCCTTGTACATGCCGAGCGACGCGACCGCGCCGATGTTCTTGTGCGAGTACTCGGTGACCTCGGCCGAGCGCAGGACGCGCGCCAGGTTGTCGCCCAGGTGGTTGCCCTGGCGCAGCGCGTGCTGGGCGTTCGGCGGGCAGAACTTGCCGGGGTTGAACAGGTCCGGCACGGCGGCGCAGTCACCGGCGGCGTAGACGTCCGGGACGACCTCGCCCTCGGCGTCGACGACCTGCAGCGACGCGTTGCAGGTCACGCGGCCCATCTTGTCCAGCGGCAGGTCGGACTGCTGCAGCACCGGGTTGGCCTTGACGCCCGCGGTCCACACGACGGTGTCCGCGTCGAACTCGACCTTGTTCGACAGGACGATGTGCCCGTCGACGCACGAGTTGAGGAACGTCGACAGGTGGATCTCGATCTTGCGTTTGCGCAGCTGCTCGAGCGTGTACCCGCCGAGCTCCTCGCTCACCTCGGGGAGGATGCGCGGGCTGCCCTCGACGAGCACGAACCGCAGCTCGTCCTGCTCGATCTGCTTGTAGTGCGCGACCGTGTACCGGGCGATGTCCTCGAGCTCGGCGAGCGCCTCGATGCCGGCGAACCCGCCGCCGACGAACACGAACGTCAGCATCCGCTTGCGCAGCTCGGGGTCCCACGTCGAGGACGCGACCTCGATGCGGTTGAGCACGTGGTTGCGGACGGCGATGGCCTCCTCGACGTTCTTGAAGCCGATGGCCTGCTCCGCGAGGCCCGGGATGGGCAGCGTGCGCGCGACCGAGCCGAGGCCGACGACGAGGTGGTCGTACGTCACCCAGTACGGCTCGCCCTCCTCGGGCGTGATCTGCACCGTGCGCTCGGCGTGGTTGATCTGCGAGACCTTGCCCTGCAGCACGTCGACGCCCTTGAGGGCGCGGCGGTGCGGCGCGACGACGTTGCGGGGGTCGATCGAGCCCGCGGCCGCCTCGGGGAGGAACGGCGCGTACGTCATGTAGGGGCGGGGGTCGACGACGACGATCGCGGCCTCACGGCGGCCGAGGCGCTTGCGCAGGCGGCGGGCCGTGTACAGCCCGACGGTGCCGCCACCGAGGATGACGATCCGCGGGACCTTGCGCGACTTGGCGGGGCGGGGGGCCGCCGTCTCGGCAGTGCTGGAGGCAGGCTGAGGCATACCTCAACGGTATCGGCGCCCGGGGAGGCCAACACCTCCAGCCCCGGTGATCATGCGCACAAAGTCCCGGACGGGCTTGTGAGAACCGTCACGAGGGCGACCGGGAGTCAGACCGGCGGGACCGCGTTGGCGCGCACCACCTGCGAGTACCAGCGGGCGCTCGACTTCGGGGTGCGCCGCTGCGTCTCGTAGTCGACGTGCACGATGCCCCAGCGCTGCGACATGCCGCGCGCCCACTCGAAGTTGTCGACGAACGACCACGCGTAGTACTGCCGCAGGTCCACGCCCTCGGCGACCGCCCGCGCGGCCTGCTGCAGGTGCGTGCGCAGGAAGTCCAGGCGCTGCGGGTCGTCGACCTGACCCTGCGCGTCCGGGTCGGGGATGCCGTTCTCGGTGATCACCAGCGGGGGCAGGTCCGGGTAGTCCGCGGGCAGGCGCACCAGCAGCTCGTACAGGCCCTCGGCGTGCACCTGCTGCCACCCGGCCGGCGACGGCGGGTAGAGCTGCAGCCACGAGCCGGCCTTGTCGATGCCCGCGACGCCGTAGTACTGGACCGCGAGCAGGTCGCACGGCTCGGAGACGATCTCGAGGTCCCCCGGCAGCACGAGCGCCTCGAACGCGGCGCGGTCGCCGTGGAGCTGGCCGGGCTTGTCGCCGATCGCCTCCACGGGGTACTCGCCACGCAGCACCGGGTCCAGGTAGAGCCGGTTCTCGGCGGCGTCGAGCCGGTCCGCGGCCATGTCCGCCCCCGCCGTGCCGTACACGGGCATGAGGTTCAGCGCGATGCCGATGCCGCCGCGACCGCCGATCTCGCGGAACGCCCGCACGGCCTTGCCGTGCGCGAGGAGCTGGTGGTGCACGGCCGCCAGGCCGGCGTCGAGGTCGCCGAGCGCGGGCGCGTGCTCCGTGCCGGCGTACCCGACCATCGCGGTCGTCTTGGGCTCGTTGATCGTCAGCCAGGTCGCCTCGACGTCCCGGAGCGACTCGAACACGACGGCCGCGTACTCGGCGAACCGGTCGGCCGTGTCGCGCACGGCCCAGCCGCCTGCGTCCTGCAGGGGCTGCGGCAGGTCCCAGTGGTACAGCGTGATCGCCGGGTGCATGCCGCGGTCGAGCAGGCCGTCGACGAGCCGGCGGTAGTGGTCCAGGCCCTTCTGGTTCACCTCGCCGCCGCCCGTGAGGTGGCCCGTCGGGACGATGCGCGGCCAGGAGATCGAGAACCGGTACGCCTGCAGTCCCAGGTCCACCATGAGGTCGAGGTCCGACTCCCAGCGGCGGTACTGGTCCGCGGTCGTGTCGGCCGTCGAGCCGTCGTCGATACGGCCCGGCTGCCCGACGAACGTGTCCCAGATCGACACCCCGCGCCCGTCCGCGGTGCGCGAGCCCTCGACCTGGAACGCCGACGTGGCGGCGCCCCACACGAAGCCCTCGGGGAAGCGCATCGGCTCGTCCGGGACGGACCACGCCGGGGTCGCCGACGCGGTGTCCTGCACGTGCCCGGGGTGGTCCGCGTCCGTGCACGCCGCGAGCAGGCCGAGACCGACGAGACCGCAGCCCATCTCCAGCACCGTGCGGCGCGCGACGAGCGGTCCGCTCGTGGCGGCCGGGGTGGGCTGTTCCATTCCTGGGCTCCTCGTCGAGCGGGGGTTCAGCAGGGGGCGAGCGACCGGTGCGACCCGGTCGTGGAACCGCTCCCATCAGGGCATCTGCCGCACATCGTGCCACCCGGCATCCCGAGGCGTCAGGCAGTTCGACCCGTGGGATGGTACCGGTTCCAGTGACCTCAGTCACAGACGCGCGAGAGGTGACACGGTTCAGTCCTCGCACTTCACCGCACCCGCACCCCCTGCGTACCCCCGGCACGCGGCCCCGTCCGCAGACGACCCCCGCGCACTCGGGCGCGCCGCCCCGTCGCCGGGCCGTGTTTCCCCCGAGATCGACCGCGTCGGGCACCAGGAAGTCCCACCGCTCGTCGTCCACCGCGCGGTTCACGATGTCAGGGTGCGCAGACGACGCCCACGCACTGCGGCGACCGGCCGTTGAGCCGGGCCGTGTTGCCGCCGAGGTCCACCGCGTCGGGCGCGTGGATCCCCCAGCCGGTGTTCCGGGTGGCCGCGTTGCCGCCCAGCTCGAGCAGCGTGGCGCCGGCGTCGGCGAGGATCCCGTCGCCGTTGCGGGTCAGCACGTTGTCGCGCACGGTCGTCGTGCCCCAGTCGCTCTCGGTGTAGCGCAGGCCCACGCCGTTCGACCGGAACACGTTGCTCTCGATTACGCCGTCGCCGCCCGCGACGAGCACACCCGTCCCGCTGCCGACGAGCACGTTGTGGCGCAGCGCCACCGTCCCCCACCGGTCCGCGGTGACCGCGACGTCGCCGCCGACGAAGCTGCTGGTGCCGACCTCGGCGAAGCCGACGCCCGCGACGGTCACGGCGCGCGGGTTGCGGTCGAACACGCTGTGGGACACGTCGACGCTGCCCTCGTACACGGTGATCGCCGTCTCGTTGCGCGTGAACGTCGAGCGCCGCACCGTCGCCTCCGCGTTCGACCACACCGCGATCCGGTTGCCCGTGAACCACGACCGGTCCACGGTGACGGTCGAGAACCACGCGGCGACCACCCCGACGTCGTTGCCGACGAACCGGGAGCGCGTCACCGTCGTCGGCTTGCGGTACAGGCCGGTCCCCGACTGCCCGGACGCGTCCACCGCCCAGTCGTTGTCGCGGAACGTGACCTTGTCGACGAGCAGCGGGCCGGCGTCGACCCACTCGCCCTCCTCGAGGTTGCGGATCCCGGCGTACCAGCCGCGGACGGTGCCGTGGCCGACCCGGTTGGTCCCCGGCGCCGGCACCCGGATCCCGGTGCCGCTCCCCGAGCCGGCGAGGGTGTGCCCGCGCAGGTCGAGCGACACCCCCGGCGCGAGGGTCAGGCCGTCGCCCGTGCAGGTCAGGTCACGCACGAGCACGGTGTCGCGGGTCAGGGTCGAGCCGCACACGGGCTGGGCGTGGCGACCCCCGGCCGCCATGCCCAGCAGCGGGACGGCGAGGGCGACGGCCGCGACCGCGGCCACGAGGGTGCGCCTCATCGTCCGCACACCACCCCGACGCACTGCGGCGAGCGGCCGTTGCCCCATGCCCGGTTCCCACCGAGGTCGACGGCCTCCGGCGCGTGGATCCCCCACCCCGAGTTCTTCACGGCGGTCGTGCCGCCGATCCGGATGCCGTCCTCGTACTCCCACTCGGAGACCAAGCCGTCGCCGTTGCGGGCGAACCGGCTGTCGCGCACGACCGTCGTGCCCCAGCTCGCGTCGGACTGCCGCAGCCCGACGTCGTTGCCGCGGAACACGGTGCGGTCGACCGTGGCCGACCCGCCGTCCACGAGCAGCCCGGTCCCGGCACGCTTGACGAGCGAGTCGCGCACGGTGACGGTCCCCGCGGAGCCGGCGTGGATCGCGACGTCGCCGCCGACGACCGTGCTGCGGGTGACGCCGGCGAAGCCCACGCCTGCCGCGGACACGCCCGTCGTGTTGCCGACGAGCACGCTCCCGCTCACGTCGACCGACGCCTCGTAGGCGGTCGCGGCCGTCTCGTTGCGCAGGAACGTCGAGCGCGTGACGGTCAGGTCCGCGTTCGACCACGCGGCGATGCGGTTGCGGACGAACGTCGACCTGTCGACCGTCGCGGTGGAGAACCAGGCGGTGACGACGCCCGCGTAGTTGTCCGTGAAGGTCGAGCGCCGCACGGTCGTCGGCTTGGTGAACCCGCCGAGCCCGCTCACGCCTCCGGTGTCGACCGCGTACCCGTTGTCCCGGAACCGCATCCGGTCGACCGTCAGCGTCCCGTACGTGTTGGAGTCGGGGCCGGGGTCGTCGTCGTCCTCGGGCCACACGTTTTCCTGGAGGAACGCGACCCCCGACCCCCAGCCCGTCATCGCGCCGCCGCGCACCGTGTTGCTGCCCTCCAGCGTCACGAGGATCCCGGTTCCCGAACCGGGTCCCTCGAGCGTGTGGCCGCGCAGGTCCAGGTCGACGTCCACCCCGAGCGTCAGGCCCGGGCCGGTCGTGCACACCAGGTCGCGCTTGAGGACGGTGTCGCGGGTGAGCGTGTCCCCGCAGCGCGGTTGCGCGTACCACCCTCCGGCGGAGGCCGGTGCGGCGACCAGCGGGACCGCGGCGACCGCGAGCGCGACGGGCAGGACGAAGAACGACGGACGACGCATGGCTCCCCCTCAGGCGTCACGGCCCGTCTGGAGGCGGGCCGTCCACCACGGTCCTCCGGACGTCGGCGCTCGACAACGGGTTCGTCCCGATATCACCCGGTACGCACCGGGTGATGCGCGCCGGCCGGCGCCGTGGGACGCTCAGCCCGCGGCGACGCGCTCCGCCGCGCTGAACGCCATGCCGTCGAGGATGTCGTGCTCGGACGTCACCACGTGCTCGAGCACACCGCCCGCCGCCGCGACCTCGTCCCGCACGCGCGCGACCACGTCGTGCCACACCAGCGCGCCCGCGCCGATGACGTCGACGCGCCCCGGGTCCATGTAGCCGTACGACGCCCGGCGTTCCCGCGTCGCCCCCAGCAGGTCCTGGCAGGCCTCGAGGACGGTCGCGACGGGCAGCACCGCGCCGTCGATCCGGTCCGGCTGGTACGACGGCAGCCCGAGCGCGTGTGCCGTCACGGTCGTCACCGACCCGGCGATCCCGACGAGCGTGCGCGTCCGCCCCAGCGGGACCACGGCCGCGGCCTCGTCGAGCGCCGCCGCGACGTCCCGGTGCGCCGCCGCGCGCTCGTCGTCCGACGGCGGGTCACCCAGCAGGTGCCGCTCGGTGAGGCGCACGCATCCCACGTCCATCGACAGCGCCGCCTCAGGCGTGCTCTCCCCCAGCACCAGCTCCGTGGAGCCGCCGCCGAGGTCGACGACGAGGAACGGGCCGGGGTGGTGCGCGGCGACCACACCGGTGGTGCCGCGGAACGACAGCTCCGCCTCCTCCTGGCCGGAGACGACCTCCGGCTCGACCCCGAGCAGCGCGCGCACCCCGTCGACGAAGTCCGCGCGGTTCTCCGCGTCGCGCGTCGCCGAGGTCGCGACGAACCGCACCGCGGTCGCCCCGAGCTCGGTCGCGATCGCCGCGTACCGGGCCGTCGCCGCGAACGTGCGCTCCAGCGCCTCCGGCGCGAGCCGCCCCGTGCGGTCCACGCCCTGACCGAGGCGGACCACCTCCGCGCGCCGGTCCAGGTCGACCAGCGTCCCGGCGACGGGATCGACGTCCGCCACCAGGAGCCGGATGGAGTTCGTCCCGCAGTCGATGGCAGCCACTCGCGTCACGGCCGACATCCTCGCACCCGTACGGTCCGTCGCCGAACGCGTTCCACCGCGGGCGCGCCACCTCCCGGCCGGGTACCGCTCTCGGGCGCCCGGCGCGCCCGGCTCACCGGCCGCTCAGCAGGTGCAACGGTCGGGGCGCCACGTGTCCCGGACCAGCGCGAGCGCCTCGTCGCCGAACGGGTTCACACCCGGCCCCGCCGCGAGCGCGTGCCCGACGAGCACGTGCAGGCACTTCACGCGCGTCGGCATGCCGCCGGCGGAGATGCCCGCGATCTCCGGGACGTGCCCGATCGCCTCGCGGTCCGCCAGGTACGCCTCGTGCGCGTGCCGGTACGCCGCCGCGAGGTCCGCGTCCACCGCGAGCCGCTGCGTCCACTCCTTCATCAGGCCCGACGCCTCGAGCGTGCTCACCGCCGCGACCGCCTGCGGGTGCGTGAGGTAGTACACCGTCGGGAACGGCGTGCCGTCGTCGAGCCGCGGCGCCGTGCGCACCACCAGCGGCCGCCCGCACACGCAGCGCGCCGCGACCCCGACGACCCCGCGCGCGGGGCGTCCGAGCTGCTCGGCGAGCACCTCGAGGTCGCGGTCGGTCACGTCAGGGGCGGTGGTCGGCACGTCGGTCCTCCGGTGGGATCAGGGTGGCGTCCATTGTCCCTCTTCCCGCGGGGCGCGGCTCGCCCGTCCGCGCCGAGGCGCGCCGGCGGACCGCCCGTGCCGGACGTGCGGCTCCTACTCGCCGGACTTCTCGTCGCCGGACTTCTTCTCGCCCGACTTCTTCTCGCCGGACTTCTTCTCGCCGGACTTCTTCTCGCCGGACTTCTCGTCCCCCGGCTTCTTCTCGCCGGACGTCTCGTCGTCCGCGACCGGCGCTCCGTCGTCGAGCACGTCGTCGGACGTGCGCCCCGCGACGACGAGCGAGTCCCAGACCGAGGCGTACCAGGGCAGCTCCGCCTCGGCGCGCGCCACGGACGTGTCGTCGCCGACCGTGGCGGGCTCGGGGTCCTCGACCGTCTCCGGGTCGACCACACGGTACGCGGTCTCGCCGGGCATGACGTACGACAGCCGCTCACGGGCCTGGGCCTGCACGTACGCGGGGTCGTCCCAGCGCGCGAGCTCGTCCTCCAGGTCCGCGTTGCGCTCGCGCGCGGCCGCGACCTGGGCGCGCAGCGCCCGCAGGTCCGCCTCCTGGCGCAGGTAGGTGTGCAGCGTCGGGTAGACCAGCACGAACGCGAGGATCAGCACGACGCCCAGCACGACGGCGCGCACGGAGAACAGCCGCGGCGGGTCGACCCGCGCACGCTCGGCGCGGCTCGTGCCACGCGGGGGCGTCGGGGGCGTGCGGTTCCCGGGCCGGGTGGCGCCCGGGCGGGACGTCGCCCGCGGCACCCCGCGCGACGGCGTCGCCGCGGAGCGCGGCACCCCGCGCGCGGGCGTCACGGGCCGCGGCGCGGACGGCCGCCCACCTCCCGTGGGAGCCGCAGGCTTCCCGCCACCGGAGGGCGTCACTGGCTTCCCCGACGAGGACGGGACCTGCCCGGCGCCGGACGACGACCGCCCGCCGCCCGACGTCGCAGGCCCCCCGCCCGCGCGCGTGGACCCGCCGCTCGCGGACCCACCGCGCGACGAGCCGGCGCGCGAGGACCCACCGCTCGACGGCCCGCCGCCGCGCGGCGCACCGGATCCGCGACCCCGGCGGGGGTCGACCGGGCGGCGCGGCGTGGGCATGCGGCCGATTCTGCCCCGACGACGCCCCGCCGACGGGGACCTCGCCCCGCCGAGCCGCATCCTTCACGCATCCCCCACGACCCCGACCGCCCTGTCCCCCTCCCCGCCCCGCCCTCGCTCCCACCGCGTGGGTGCAGGCTTCGATGCATCCGACGCCGGTTCGTGGCGGCGAGACCTGCATCCATCCCTGCACCGACCGGCGCGCAGGCCGGGCGCGCGGCAGGCAGGGGCGGGTAGGGCGAAGGCCGGTCGCCCCGGAGGGCGACCGGCCTCGGGGTCGGCGTGGGCCGACCGGTCAGGCTGAGGTGATCAGGCCTGGAAGCGCGGGAAGGCCGAGCGGCCGGCGTAGCGACCGGCGTCGTCCAGCTCCTCCTCGATGCGCAGCAGCTGGTTGTACTTGTTGATGCGCTCGCCGCGGGCCGGGGCACCGGTCTTGATCTGGCCGGCGTTGGTCGCGACGGACAGGTCGGCGATCGTCGTGTCCTCGGTCTCGCCGGAGCGGTGCGAGGTCATCGTCGTGAAGCCGTTGCGCTGCGCGAGCGTCACCGCGTCGAGCGTCTCGGTGAGCGTGCCGATCTGGTTGAGCTTGACCAGCAGCGAGTTCGCGGCCTTGAGCTGGATGCCCTTGGCGAGGCGCTCCGGGTTGGTGACGAACAGGTCGTCGCCGACGATCTGCACCTTGCCGCCGACCTCGGACACGAGCTGCGCCCAGGAGTCCCACTCGTCCTCGGACAGCGGGTCCTCGATGGAGACCAGCGGGTAGTCCGTCACGAGCTGCTCGTAGTACGCGATCATCTCGGCCGGCGTCTTGGCGCCGCCCTCGAACTGGTACGCGCCGTCCTTGAAGAACTCGGTCGAGGCCACGTCGAGCGCGAGCGCGACGTCCGTGCCCGGCGTGAAGCCGGCCTTCTCGATCGCCGTGATGATGAGGTCGAGCGCCGCGCGGTTGCTCGACAGGTTCGGCGCGAAGCCGCCCTCGTCGCCGAGGCCGGTCGACAGGCCCTGGGCCTTCAGGACCGACTTGAGCGAGTGGTAGACCTCGGTGCCGGTGCGCAGCGCCTCACGGAACGTCGTCGCGCCGATCGGGGCGACCATGAACTCCTGGATGTCGACGTTCGAGTCCGCGTGCGACCCGCCGTTGAGGATGTTCATCATCGGCACGGGCAGGACGTGCGCGTTCGGGCCACCGACGTAGCGGAACAGCGGCAGGTCCGCCGAGTCCGCCGCGGCCTTCGCGACCGCGAGCGAGACGCCGAGGATCGCGTTCGCGCCGAGCTTGCCCTTGTTGGGGGTGCCGTCGAGGTCGATCAGCGCGGCGTCGACCAGACGCTGCTCGCTGGCCTCGAAGCCGATGATCTCGGGGGCGATCTCGTCGATGACCGCGTTCACGGCCTGCTCGACGCCCTTGCCGAGGTAGCGCGACTTGTCGCCGTCACGACGCTCGACGGCCTCGAACGCACCGGTCGACGCGCCGGACGGGACCGCCGCGCGGGCGATCGTGCCGTCGTCGAGCGCGACCTCGACCTCGACAGTGGGGTTGCCGCGCGAGTCCAGGATCTCGCGGGCGCCGACGGCCTCGATGCTGGCCATGGGAGCTCCTTCGACGTGCAGGTGGGATTTCCGTGCAGAGGCGGATTTACGACCTCACCCTAGTGGCGTCCGCGAACAGGTGTGCCGGGACCTCCGTCCGCTGGACACGCGTACGCACGTGTCGCGGCGAGGTCCCGGCACACCGTCTGTCGGGTCGGTGTCAGCCGACCGAGCAGGACGTCCCGTTCAGGGCGAAGCCGGTCGGGGTGACCGGCGTGCCGCCGTGGGAGGCGTTGAAGCCGATGTCCACGCTCGCGCCGGGCGCGAGGCGACCGTTCCACGAGGCGTTCCGCGCGGTCACGGTGGTGCCGCTCTGCGTCCAGTCGGCGCTCCAGCCCTGCGTGACCTGCTGGCCGCCGCCGAACGTGAACGTCAGGGCCCAGCCGTCGAGCGTCGACGAGCCGGTGTTCGTGACGCGGACGTTCGCCGTCAGGCCGGTGTTCCAGGCGTTGGACGTCCAGCGGACGGTGCACGCGCCGGTCGGGACGGGCGTCTCCTCGGGCGTGGGCGTATCCTCCGGCGTCGGGGTGTCCTCCGGCGTGGCCGTGTCCTCCGGGGTGGGGGTGTCCTCCGGCGTGGGCGTGTCCTCCGGGGTCGGCGTCTCCTCAGGGGTCGGCGTCTCCTCCGGGGTCGGCGTGTCCTCGGGAGTCGGCGAGGCGGTCGGCGTCGTGCCGATGCGCGACGGGTCGACGACGCCCCAGAACGCGTCCTTCGCCTGCAGCAGCCCGTCGAACAGCAGCGGCGCCGCACCGGCGCGCAGCCACGTGCGCGAGTCGTCGACACCCCAGACCGTCACGGACTCCAGCGAGTCCGCGTGCGCCTTCAGGACGTCGAACACGTCGCGGTAGTAGTACGCCTGCTGCAGGAGCCGGTCGGCGGGCGGCGTCGTCCAGGTCTCGCCGCCGTGCAGGTAGGTCGAGACGTCGAGCTCGGTCACGGCCTGCCGCACGGGCAGCGCCTCGAAGGCCTCGATGGTGCCCTCGATGTACTCCAGGGAGCGGCCGACCTCGACGTGGAGCTGATGGCCGACGCCGTCCACCGGGACGCCCTGCTGCAGCAGCGAGCGCACGAGCGCGAGGTACGGCGCGCGCTTGTTCGGGTACTCGCTGTTGTAGTCGTTGATGAACAGCAGCACCTCGGGGCCGAACGCGTCACGCGCGTAGCGGAACGCGTCCGCGATGTACGACGAGCCGAGGATCCGGTACCACTCGCTGCGGCGCAGGCCGTCGCCCTGGTTCTCGTCGATGACCTCGTTGACGACGTCGAACGCGAAGATGGGGTTGCCGGGCGTGCCGAACTCGCCGTACTCGGTGCGGTAGTGGTCCGCGATCGCCTCGATGTGGGCCTTGAGGCGCGAGCGCAGCAGCTCCTGGTCGGCCGCGCTCGTCGTGAGGGCGACGCCGTCGCGCTCGAAGAACCAGTCGGGCGTCTGCTGGTGCCACACGAGCGTGTGCCCGTAGACGCGCTGCCCGTGCTCGAGGGCGTAGTCGACGAGCAGGTCGGCGGGGCCGAACTGGAACGTGCCCTCGCTGGGCTGGATCGCGTCGGGCTTCATCTGGTTGCCGGGCGTGATCTGCGCGGCGTGGTGCGCGACGAGGTCGCCGCGGCCGGCCAGGACGTCGGCGGGCTCGACGGCCAGGCCGAACGGGAACCAGGGCTCCAGCGTCTCGTCGAGCTGCGGCAGCGTGAGGTCGGGCACGACGCGCTCGCTGGTGACGAGGACGTCGTCGACGAGGAAGTCGGTGAGCGAGTCGGTCGACTCGACGTACAGCGACGCGGTGTCGAACAGGCCCGGCGTGTAGGGGGCGCTGACCTGCGTCCAGGAGCCGCTGGTGACGCCGGTGACGGTGGCGATCGTCTCGTACGACGAGGAGCCGTCGAGGTCGCGCTGCGCGGAGACCCGCAGGTCGGCGTAGCCGGTGCCGGATGCGGGCAGCCGCAGCCAGAGCGAGACCTGGTGCGTGACGCCCGGCTCGAGCACGTCGGTCACGTCGACGAAGGCGCCGTTCCACGACTGCGTGCGGCCGGTGACGAGCAGGCTCTGCGAGCCGCGCGCGTTCGCGCCGGTCAGCTCGACCGTCGCGTCGCCGCGACCCGCCCAGCCGTCGAGGCCGTCCTCGAAGTCGGCCTCGACGACGACGGTCGCGGCCGCGCGCGCGGGCGTCGCGGTCTGCGCGACGAGCGCGAGGACCGCGACCAGCGCGACGACGACGAGCGCCGCGAGGCTGCTGACGGACAGGGCGGTCCGCCGCGGGGTCAGGGCCGCGGGGCCGGGATGGGGGTGGGTACGGCGAGGCATCGCATCGCTCCTCGAAGCAGGCACGCCGACGGCACCGTCCGCCGGTCGCTCCGGACGCTATTGAGCGCCCACGACCCGGGACGACGAGTGAACCGTTTCGTCCCGGGTCGTGGGCGCCTGCCCGCCGGCTCTGCTCAGCCGGCGGCGAGGGCGGCGACGATGCGCTCGGTCTGGTCGCGCGCGTCGCCGAACAGCATCGCGGTGTTCTCGCGGAAGAACAGCGGGTTCTGCACGCCGGCGTAGCCGGTGGCCATGGACCGCTTGAACACGACGACCTGCTTGGCGTGCCACACCTCGAGCACGGGCATGCCGGCGATGGGCGAGGACGGGTCCTCGAGCGCGGCGGGGTTGACCGTGTCGTTGGCGCCGATGACGAGGACGACGTCGGTGTCCGCGAGGTCGTCGTTGATCTCGTCCATCTCGAGGACGATGTCGTACGGCACCTTGGCCTCGGCGAGCAGCACGTTCATGTGCCCGGGCAGGCGCCCGGCGACGGGGTGCACGCCGAACCGCACCTGCACGCCGCGGGCGCGCAGCTTCTCGACGAGGTCCGCGACGGGGTACTGCGCCTTGGCGACGGCCATGCCGTAACCGGGCGTGATGACGACCGACCGCGCCTCCGCCAGAGCCCGCGCCACCTCGGCCGCGGTCATCTCGCGGTGCTCGCCCACGGGCCCGCCGGTCGGCGCCGCGGCCCCCTCCTCGGCGCCGAAGCCGCCGAGGACGACCGAGACGAACGACCGGTTCATGGCCCGGCACATGATGTACGACAGGATCGCACCGGAGGCGCCGACGAGGGCGCCGGTGACGATGAGCAGGTCGTTGCCGAGCATGAAGCCCGCGGCGGCCGCGGCCCACCCGGAGTACGAGTTGAGCATCGACACGACGACGGGCATGTCGCCGCCGCCGATGGCCGCCACGAGGTGCCAGCCGAGCGCGAGCGCGATGACGGTCATGATCGCCAGGGGCCAGATCGACGGCGCGGCGAGGAACCACGCCAGGAGGCCGAACGAGACGACCACGGCCGCGAGGTTGAGCAGGTTGCGGCCGGGCAGCGTCAGCGGGGCGCTCCTGATCCGGGCCGACAGCTTGAGGAACGCGACGACCGACCCGGTGAACGTGACGGCGCCGATGAGCACGCCGAGGAACACCTCGACGAGGTGGACCGGGTCGTGGTGCGTGGCCAGCAGGTAGGAGCTGTAGCCGACGAGGACGGCCGCGATGCCGACGAACGAGTGCAGGATCGCGATGAGCTCGGGCATCTGCGTCATCTCGACGCTGCGGGCGCGCCAGATGCCGACGACGACGCCGATGCCCAGCACGAGCGCGATGAGCAGCGCGGTCACGAGCGGTGCGCGCTCCGAGTCGGCGACCGCCTGGGCGATCACCGCGGCGAGGGCCAGCCCCATGCCGACCATGCCGAGGACGTTGCCGCGGCGGGCGGTCTCCTGCCGGGACAGGCCGGCGAGCGACAGCACGAACAGCACCGCGGCCAGGAGGTAGGTGCTCTGCGAGAGCGACTCCAGGGTCATCTCAGGCCCCCCGTCGGAACATGCGGAGCATCCGGTTCGCGACCAGGAACCCGCCGAAGATGTTGATGGACGCGACCGCGGCGGCGACGCACGCCAGCACCGTGACCACGGTGTTCTCGGACCCGATCTGCAGGAGGGCGCCGACGAGGATGATCCCGGAGATCGCGTTGGTCTGGGCCATGAGCGGCGTGTGCAGCGAGTGCGACACGTGGGAGATCACGTAGTAGCCGACGAACACGGCGAGCACGAACACCGTGAAGTGCGCCAGGAACGTCCCGGGTGCGAACCCGACGCCGAGCGTGAGGAGCACGGCGCCGAGCGCGTAGGCGACGGTGCGGCGCTGCTGCCGCACGCGGCGGCGCTCCTCCTCGGCGGCCTGCCGGGCGGCGACCTCGGCCGGGTCGGGCTGCGGCGGCCCCGCGGGTGGCGGTGCGGCGGACACCGCGACGGGCGGCGGCGGCCACAGCACGTCACCCTGGTGCGCGACGGTCATGCCGCGCTGCACGGGGTCGTCGAGGTCGAGGACGAGCGTGCCGTCCTTGCCGGGCGTGAGGAGCTGCACCAGGTGGACGACGTTGGTGCCGAGCAGCTGCGACGAGTGCTGCGGCATGCGCCCGGGCAGGTCGGTGTACCCGAGGACGACGACGCCGTTGTCGGACACGACGCGCTCGCCGGGGACGGTGAGCTCGCAGTTGCCGCCGCCGGTGGCGGCGAGGTCGACGACGACGGAGCCGGGCCTCATGCCGGCGACGGCGGCGGCGGTGATCGTGGTGGGCGCGGCGCCGCGCACGAGCGCGGTGGTGATGACGATGTCCGCGTCCGCGCACTCGCGGGCGTAGACCTCGAGCGCGGCGGCGGCCTGCTCCTCGGTGAGCGGCTTGGCGTAGCCGTCGGCGCTGATCTCCTGCTGCGCCTCGGGTGCGCGGACGAACGTCGCGCCCATGGACTCGATCTGCTCGCCGACCTCGGGGCGGACGTCGAACGCGCGCACCTGGGCGCCGAGGGAGTCGGCGGCGCCGATCGCGGCGAGGCCGGCGACGCCGGCGCCGATGACGAAGACCTTGGCGGGCGGCGTCTTGCCGGCCGCGGTGACCTGCCCGGCGAACATCCCGCCGAACTCGCCGGCCGCCTCGACGACGGCGCGGTAGCCGGCGACGTTGGCCATGGAGGACAGCACGTCGAGGGCCTGGGCGCGGGAGATGCGCGGGACGGCGTCGAGCGCGAGCGCGGTGACGCCGCGCTCGGCGAGGGTCGCGACGAGCTCGGGGTGCTGCGCGGGCGCGAGCTGCGCGACGAGCACGGCGCCCTCGCGCAGCAGCGCCACGCGCTCGTCGTCGGGGGCGTCGACGGCCGTGACGACGTCCGCCCCCCAGACGGTCGCGGTGTCGACGACGCGCGCGCCGGCGGCGACGTAGGCGTCGTCGTCGAACGTCGCGGCGGTGCCGGCCCCGGTCTCGACGAGCACGTCGTAGCCGAGCCCGACGAGCTTGCCGACCGTCGCGGGCGTGGCCGCCACGAGCCGTTGTCCCTGTGCCTCGCGAGGGATGCCGATGCTCGCCACGCGCACTCCTTCCGTCGAGGCCCCGCGCGTCGCGCACGAGGTCCGCAGCCGCCGGTGACCGACCCGACCGATGTGACCCTATCCGGGTGGAAAGCGCCTTCCAGGGACTAGGGTCCCGGCACCTCTCCCGGCTGCTCCGCGCGCCTGACCTGCGACTCCCACGCCGCGGTCGCGCGACGCAGCTCGCCCTCCGCGTCCAGCCCGGCCGCGCGGGCCTCGCGCACGAGCGCGAACAGCCGCGCCCCCAGGTCGGCGCCCTCGGGCCCGCGCACCGTCAGCCCGGCGCGCTCCGCGCGGCCCACGAGCTTCTGCGCGCGCGCGAGCGCCCCGAGCGCGAGGGGCACGCCGTCGAGCGCCGAGGCGCGCGCCTTCTCCTGCCGCTTGATGCGGTCCCAGGCCACGTGCCGGCCCTCGTCGTCCGGCGCGGCCTCCTCGGCGGCGAACACGTGCGGGTGCCGCCGCACGAGCTTCGCCACCAGGTCCGCCGCCACGTCCTGCACGTCGAACGGGTCCGTGCCGTGCTCCTGCGCGACGCGCGCGTGGAACACCACCTGCAGCAGCAGGTCCCCGAGCTCCTCGCGCAGGCCCGCGCGGTCGTCGTGCTCGATCGCCTCGACGAGCTCGTACGCCTCCTCCAGCGCGTACGGCGCGAGCGACGCGTGCGTCTGCTCGGCGTCCCACGGGCAGCCGCCCGGGGACCGCAGACGGTCCATCACCGCGACGAGCTCGTCCAGCGCGCTCGTCGCGGCACCCGCCTCCCGGCTCAGGACGCGTCCGCCTGCGGCGTCACGATCCACGCGCGCGGCGCGGCGCCCGCGACCGAGGCGCTCGGGCCGAGCTCGCCGAACCGCGGGTTCACGTCGATGTCGAGCGCCGCGAGGGCCTCTTCGACCTCCTCGGCGATCGCCTCGCCCTCCTCGTCGGCGTTGAAGCCGTTCACCGCGATCGAGTACCGCGCGACCGCCAGCGTGCCCTCGGCGTACTCCCCCACCGAGGCGCCGACCGTCTGCGACACCTGGTCGAGCAGCTCGCGCGCCTGCGAGTCGGACACGCCCATGCCGCGCTCCTGCGCGAGGCGCGTGATCGTCGGCTCCTGGATGAGCAGCGTCAGCACCGACGGCACGTCGATCTGCTGGCCGAGCTCGACGAGCTGGTCCGCCGCCGCCTGGACCTGCGACGTGCTGATGGCGTGCCCGTCGACCACCGCGGCGGCGCCCGGCGTGCCCGCGCACGCGCCCAGCGTGGCGGCGGCGAGCACCGCCCCGCCCGCGAGCAGCACCGCCCGCGCGCGCGTCGTCATCCGGTTCGTAGGCGTGCTGACGTGCACCTGACCTCCCGCGTCCTCGCTGCGACGTCCTCGTCGACCGGCGCCATAGTAGGCCCCCGCCGGACCTCGCCGGACCGTGGCGGCCCGCCCGGACGCCGGACGGGCGCGGCCCGGCCCCGCGGCGGCCGTCAGCCGTTCGACGACGAGGGCGCGTGCCGGTCCAGGAACGCGTACATCTCCGCGGCGTCGACCCCGGGGAACGCGCCCGTCGGCAGCGGCGCGAACACGTGCTGGTGGATGCGCGCGCTGGGCCACGACGCCTGCTCCCACCGGGCCGCGGCCTCCTCGTCGGGCCGGCGGCAGCACGACGGGTCGGGGCACGTGCTCGCCCGGCGCACCTGCGTGTCCCGGCCGCGGAAGAACCGCGCCGCGGAGAACGGCACGCCCACCGCGAGCGCGAACCGGCCCGTCGGCGCGACGCCCGGCTGGGTCGAGCACCAGAACGTGCCCGCGGGGGTGTCGGTGTACTGGTAGGACTCGGTCGCGTGGTCCCGGCGGGACAGCGCCTCGCGCACGCCCCACCGCCGGCACACGACCTGGCCCTCGATCGCGCCCGTGACGTCGACGGGCAGCGGCAGGCCGTCGTTCGCGTAGGCCCGGTAGATCGAGCCGTCCTCGTTGATCCGCAGGAAGTGCACGCGGATGTCGAGGTGGTGCGTCGCCAGGGACGTGAAGCGCTGCGCCGCGGCCTCGTGCGTCACGCCGAACGCGTCGCGGAAGTCCTCGATCGCGAGCTCGCGGGCCCGCTTGCGCGCGGCGAGGAACTCGACGGAGGCGGCCTGCGGCATGAGGCACGCCGAGGCGAAGTACGTGATCTCCATGCGCTGGCGCAGGAACTCCTCGTACGTGCGCGGGCGGTCGTGCCCCAGCACGCGGTGCGCCATGGCCTGCAGCGCGAGCGAGCGCAGCCCGTGGCCGCCGGGGGTCGACGCGGGCGGCAGGTAGATGCGCCCGTGCGCGAGGTCGGTGACGGTGCGGGTCGAGCGCGGCAGGTCGTCGACGTGCCGGATCTCGAAGCCCAGGCGCTCGGCCATGCGCCACACCGTGCGGTGCGTGAGCGGGCCGGACGTGTAGCCGGCCTCGCGGACCATGCGCTCGGCGACGACCTCGAGCTCCGGGAAGTGGTTGTCGCGCTCCTGGCGGGCCAGGCGCAGCGCGGTGTTGGCGCGGCGCGCCTCCTCGGGGGTGGCGACGGCCTCGCGGTCGCGGCGCGCGAGCTCGGCGTGCAGCCCGACGAGCTGCTCGAGGACCGGGGTGGGCAGCGTGCGGCCGGGGCGCACGTGCGGCAGGCCGAGGCGCTGGAAGGACGGCGAGCGCTGCGCCTTGTCGAGCTCGATCTCCAGGGCGGCGCGGCGCGAGGGCGGCTCGGGGTCGATGAGCTCGTTGACGGTGACGCCGAGCGCGGCGGCGAGGTCCCGCAGGAGGGACAGCCGCGGCTCCCGGTGCCCGTTCTCGACGAGCGAGAGCATGCTGGAGGTGACGCCGACCTGTGCGCCGAGCGCGTCGAGCGTGAGGCCGCGCGCCGTGCGCAGGTGCCGGATGCGCCGACCGGTGGTGAGGACGCCGTCGGAAACCACGGACGTCACGATACGTCAATAATCCCCAAACTTGACCCCAGTTCGGCTTGGCAGGAGCGGTCGTGGTTGACAGACGATCGAAGGGCAGGACCCACCCGACCCAGGAGCCCGCCATGACCACCACGTCCGTCCGACCCACCCAGCAGGCCCCCCACCTGCCGGCCGTCGAGGCCCACCGTCCGCTCTCCCTGCTCGCCTGGGTCGAGGCCGTCGCCGCCCTCACCCAGCCCGACGCGGTCGTGTGGTGCGACGGCTCCGACGCCGAGCGCGAGCGGCTCGTCGCGCAGATGGTCGAGACCGGGACGCTCCTGCCGCTCGACCCCGAGCTGCGGCCGAACTCCTACCTCGCGCGCTCGGACCCGGACGACGTCGCCCGCGTCGAGTCCCGCACGTTCATCTGCAGCGAGGACGCCGACGACGCCGGCCCCACCAACAACTGGCGCGAGCCGCGCCTCATGCGCGCCGAGCTCGCGGGGGTGTTCGCCGGGTCGATGCGCGGGCGGACCATGTACGTCGTCCCGTTCTCGATGGGCCCCGTCGGCAGCCCGCTCGCCCACCTCGGCGTGCAGATCACCGACTCGCCGTACGTCGTCGTCAGCATGGGCGTCATGACCCGCGTCACCGGCGAGGTCCTCGACCGGATCCGCGCCGGCGCCGACTGGGTCCCCGCCGTGCACTCCGTGGGCGCCCCGCTGGTCACCGCCGCCGGCACCCGCGTTCCCGACGTCGTGTGGCCGTGCAACGAGACCAAGTACATCGCCCACTTCCCCGAGACCCGCGAGATCTGGTCGTTCGGGTCCGGGTACGGCGGCAACGCGCTGCTCGGCAAGAAGTGCTTCGCGCTGCGCATCGCCTCCGCGATCGGCCGCGACGAGGGCTGGCTGGCCGAGCACATGCTGCTCGTGCGCGTCACGTCGCCCGAGGGCAGGCGGTACCACGTGGCCGCGGCGTTCCCGTCGGCGTGCGGCAAGACGAACTTCGCGATGCTGCAGCCCACGCTGCCCGGTTGGACCGTCGAGACCCTCGGCGACGACATCGCGTGGCTGCGCCCCGGCGAGGACGGGCGCCTGTACGCGATCAACCCCGAGGCGGGGTTCTTCGGCGTGGCACCCGGCACCGGGGTCGAGACGAACCCGACCGCGGTGCGGATGCTCGAGCGCGACGTCATCTTCACCAACGTCGCCCTGACCGACGACGGCGACGTGTGGTGGGAGGGCCTCACACCCGAGACGCCCGAGCACCTGACCGACTGGACGGGCCGCCCCTGGACCCCGGACAGCGGCCGCCCGGCCGCGCACCCGAACTCCCGCTTCACCGTCGCCGCCGCGCAGTGCCCGACCATCGCCGACTCGTGGGAGGACCCCGCGGGCGTGCCGGTCGACGCGATCGTCTTCGGCGGTCGTCGGGCGACGAACGTGCCGCTCGTGACCCGCGCCCACGACTGGCAGCACGGGGTGTTCCTCGGCGCGACCGTCGCGTCCGAGCAGACCGCCGCCGCCGAGGGCACCGTGGGCGCGCTGCGCCGCGACCCGTTCGCGATGCTCCCGTTCTGCGGCTACAACATGGCCGACCACTGGGCGCACTGGCTGTCGGTCGGGGCGGGCCTGTCCGACGAGGGCCGGCCGCTGGTGTTCGGCGTCAACTGGTTCCGCAAGTCCGCGGACGGCGCGTGGCTGTGGCCCGGGTTCGGGGAGAACTCCCGCGTGCTGGCGTGGATCATCGGCCAGGTCGAGGCCGCGCGGTCCGGGTCCGACGAGGGCGCGGTGGCCGGTCCCGTGGGCCTGCACCCCGCGCCGGGCGCGCTGGACCTCACCGGGTTGGACGTCTCCGACGAGCAGCTGGCCGAGCTGTTCGCGGTCGACCCGCAGGCGTGGCTCGCGGAGTGCGACCTGACGGAGGAGTTCTTCGCGCAGTTCGGCGACCGCCTCCCGGCCCCGCTGCGCACCCAGCTGGCGGCCCTCCGCCTGCGCCTGTCCCGCTCCTGACCGGGCTCGGCCCGCAACGGGTGGACTTCGTCGGACCGGAACCGACGAAGTCCACCCGCTGTCATGTCCGGGCCCACCGTTGCGGGCGGCGGGGGCTCCGGGACAGGGTGGCGGGGTGAGCGGGGCCTTCTGGGTGTGCCGGACCTGCGGCGTGGAGCACGCCGAGCGGGTCGACGTGTGCGCGATCTGCGCCGACGAGCGGCAGTGGGTGCCCGCGACCGGGCAGGCGTGGGCGACGCTCGACGAGCTCGCCGCCGAGGGCGTGGCGGTCGCGGTGCACGAGCTCGAGCCCGACCTGCTCGCGCTCGAGGCTCCCGGCATCGGGATCGAGCAGCAGTCCAAGCTGCTGCGCACCGACGCGGGCGCGCTGCTGTGGGACCCGCTGGGCTTCGTCGACGACACCGGCCTCGCCGCGGTCGTCGCGGCCGCCGGGCCGTCGCGCACGCTCGTCGTCGCCGCGAGCCACCCGCACATGTTCGGCGTGCAGGTCGAGTGGAGCCGCCGCGCCGCCGCGGCGCTCGGCCGCGAGGTCCCCGTGCTGGTCAGCGAGCCGGACGCGGGCTGGGTCGCGCGCCCGGACGCCGTGGTCCGCACGTGGACGGGCGAGCTCGAGGTCCTGCCCGGCGTCGTGCTGTCCCAGCCCGGCGGGCACTTCCCCGGCTCGGCGGTCGTGCACTGGGCCGCGGGCGCGCAGGGACGCGGCGTGCTGCTGTCGGGCGACACGATCTTCGCCAACCCCGACCGCACGTCGGTCAGCTTCATGCGCAGCTACCCCAACCGCGTCCCGCTGTCGGGGCGCGTCGCGGAGCGCATCGCCGCGCACGTGGCCCGGCGGCCGTTCGACCGGCTCTACAACAACTTCGCCGGCGTGATCCCGCAGGACGCCCGCGCGGTCGTCGTGCGGTCCGCGCAGCGCCACGCAGCCTGGACGCGCGGCGACCACGACGACCTCACCTGACGCGCGTCAGGCCGGGGCGTGGCGCTCCAGGAACTCGTAGACCTCCGTGGTGTCCACGCCCGGGAACACGCCCACCGGGAGCGCCGCGAGCAGCGAGGCGTGCGGGCGGGCCGACGGCCACGCGGAGCCCTCCCAGCGCTGCGCGAGCGGCGCCGGTGGCGTGCGGCAGCACGTCGGGTCCGGGCACGACGAGGTCGAGCGGATCGTCGTCTCCCGACCGCGGAACCAGCGCACGTGCGCGAACGGCACCCCCACGGACACCGAGAACGCGCCCTGCGACGACGGCTGCACGCGCGACGTGCACCAGTACGTGCCCGACGAGGTGTCCGTGTACTGGTAGTACGGCGAGAACCGGTCCTCGCAGCTGAACACCGCGCGCGCCGTCCAGTACCGGCACACCGGCTGGCCCTCGATCGCGCCCAGCGGGTCCGAGGGGAACGCGACGCCGTCGTTCTCGTACGCCTTGTGCAGCGTGCCGCCCTCGTGGACCTTCATGAAGTGCACGGGCAGGCCCAGGTGCTTCGTCGCGAGGTTCGTGAACCGGTGCGCCGCCGTCTCGTACGGCACCGCGAACGCGTCGCGCAGGTCCTCCACGGACAGCCGGCGCTCCTCCTTCGCGGCCTGCAGGAACGCCACCGCGCCCTCCTCGGGGAGCATGAGCGCGGCGGCCAGGTAGTTCGCCTCGACGCGCTGGCGCAGGAAGTCGCGGTAGTCGCGCGGCTCGGTGTGCCCCAGCACGTGGGACGCGAGCGCCTGCAGCAGCGGCGAGCGGGAGTCGTTGAAGCCGCCGCCGATCTGCGGCAGGTAGATGCGTCCGTGCGCGTGGTCCGTCACCGACCGCACCGAGCGCGGCAGGTCCGGCACGTGGTGCAGCGTGAAGCCCAGGTGCGCGGCGACGTCCGAGGTCGCGCGCTGCGACAGCAGCCCGCCGTCGTGGTCGATGGCCCGCAGCAGCGTGCGGGCCTGCTCCTCCAGCTCGGGGAAGTAGTTGTCGCGCTCGCGCATCTGCGCGCGCAGCTCGGCGTTCGCGCGGCGCGCCTCCTCGGGCGTCGCGGCGTGCTCGGTGAGCAGGCGCTCCACCTCGTGCTGCAGCGCGACGAGCGCCTCGAGCGCGTCGGTCGGCAGCGACTTGGCGACCTTGACGGTCGGCAGGCCGAGCTGCGCGAACAGCGGCCCGCGCTGCGCGCGCTCGAGCTCGACCTCGAGGGCGGCGCGGCGGCTCGGGGCCTCGGCGCGCAGCAGCTCCGCGAGCGGGACGCCCAGCGCCTCGGCGATCTGGCCGAGCAGGCTCAGGCGCGGCTCGCGGTGGCCGTTCTCGAGCATCGAGACCTGCGAGGGCGCGCGGCCGATCGCGGCGCCGAGGTCGTCGAGCGTCATGCCGCGCTGCGTGCGCAGGTGGCGGATGCGCCGGCCGAGCACGAGCGTGTCGATGCCACCCGCGGCGGCGGCCCGGTCGAGTCGCTGAGGGGCTGTCGTGGTCACCTCTCCAGCGTCACACCCGGCCTGGATTCTGTCACGCAGAAGTTTGCCGAATCTTCTCTCGAGTTCGTCGGTGAAGAACCCTGGCTCGTGCCTCAACGTGGTGTCACGGCCACCCCGGCCGGGAAGAACCGAGGAACACCCGGAGGAGCCATGACCACGCAGACGGACCGCACCGTCTCCCCCGCCGGTCACCGCCCCGGCGACCAGACCACCACCGCCGAGCAGCTCGAGACCACCTGGCAGCTCGACCCGCGGTGGGCGGGCATCCGCCGCAACCACAGCGCCGACGACGTCGTCGCGCTGCGCGGCTCCGTCCGCGAGGAGCACACGCTCGCCCGCAGGGGGGCCGAGCGTCTGTGGGAGCTGCTGCACACCCGCACCCACGTCCCCGCCCTCGGCGCCCTCACCGGCAACCAGGCCGTCCAGCAGGTCAAGGCCGGCCTCGAGGCCATCTACCTGTCCGGCTGGCAGGTCGCCGCCGACGCCAACCTCTCCGGGCAGACCTACCCCGACCAGTCGCTGTACCCCGCGAACTCCGTCCCCGCCGTCGTCCGCCGCATCAACAACGCGCTCCTGCGCGCCGACCAGATCGACGTCCAGGAGAACGGCCGCCGCACCCGCGAGTGGCTCGCGCCGATCGTCGCGGACGCCGAGGCCGGCTTCGGCGGCCCGCTCAACGCGTACGAGCTCATGCACGCGATGATCGCGGCCGGCGCCGCGGGCGTGCACTGGGAGGACCAGCTCGCCGCGGAGAAGAAGTGCGGCCACCTCGGCGGCAAGGTGCTCGTCCCGACGAACCAGCACGTGCGCACCCTGTCCGCCGCGCGGCTCGCCGCCGACGTCGCCGGGGTCCCGTCCGTCATCGTCGCCCGCACCGACGCCCTCGGCGCGGACCTCCTCACCAGCGACGCCGACGAGCGCGACCACGAGTTCCTCACCGGCGAGCGCACCGTCGAGGGGTACTACCGGGTCCGCCCCGGGCTCGACGCGGTCGTCGCCCGGCAGAAGGCGTACGCGCCGTACGCCGACCTGCTGTGGGTCGAGACCGCGACGCCGGACATCAACCTGGCGATCGAGTTCGCCGAGCGGATCCACGACGAGTACCCCGGCAAGCTCCTCGCCTACAACTGCTCGCCGTCGTTCAACTGGCGGGCGGCCCTGTCCGACGACGAGATCGCGCGCTTCCAGCGCGAGCTCGCGAGCCACGGGTACGCGTTCCAGTTCATCACCCTCGCCGGCTTCCACGCGCTCAACCACTCGATGTTCCAGCTCGCCCGTGGCTACGCCGAGCGCGGCATGAGCGCCTACGTCGAGCTGCAGACCGCGGAGTTCGCCGCCGAGGCCGACGGCTACACCGCCACCCGCCACCAGCGCGAGGTCGGCACCGGCTACTTCGACCGCGTCGCCACCGCCATCACCCCGCAGAGCGCCACCCTCGCGCTCGCGGGATCCACCGAGACGGCCCAGTTCACGCACTAGGGCTGTCGACGACCCGCGCGGGGCCCGGACCGGCCACAACCCCGGCCACCGGTGATCCCCCTCTCCCCGGGCCCCGCGCGCACCCCGTCGTCCCACACCTGCTCCGCTTGGAGACCGCCATGACCGTGATCACGCCCCTGGCCAGCCGCACGCTGCTGACCGACCCGCTGTCCCGACCGCGCCTCGAGGTCACCGGCCCCCGCACCGCGGGGACCGACGAGATCCTCACCCCCGAGGCGCTGGACTTCCTCACCGACCTGCACGCCCGGTTCGCCGGCCGCCGCCACGACCTGCTGCTCGCGCGCCAGCACCGCCGCGACCGCTGGTCCAACGGCGCCGACCCGCAGTTCCTGCCGCTCACCGCCGGCATCCGCGCCGACCCGACGTGGCGCGTCGCCGGCCCCGGCCCGGGCCTCGAGGACCGCCGCGTCGAGATCACCGGTCCGACCGACCGGAAGATGACCGTCAACGCGCTGAACTCCGGTGCGCGGGTGTGGCTCGCGGACCACGAGGACGCGATGAGCCCCACCTGGGCGAACGTCGTCGGCGGCCAGCTCAACCTGTTCGACGCGATCCGCGGCCAGGTGGACTTCACGACCCCCGAGGGCAAGGAGTACAAGGTCGGCGAGCAGACGCCGACGATCGTGTTCCGGCCCCGCGGCTGGCACCTCACCGAGAAGCACATCCAGTTCCACGACCGCAGCGGGATGCGCTCGTCGTCGTCGGCCTCGCTCGTCGACGCCGGCCTGTACCTGTTCCACAACGCGCACGCCCTGATCGACTCCGGGCGCGGTCCGTACCTGTACCTGCCGAAGCTCGAGGGGCACCTCGAGGCGCGGCTGTGGGACGAGGTCTTCCGGTTCACCGAGACGTACCTGGGCCTGCGCCACGGCACGATCCGCGCGACGGTGCTCATCGAGACCATCACGGCCGCGTTCGAGATGGAGGAGATCCTCTACGAGCTGCGCGACCACTGCGCGGGCCTCAACGCCGGGCGCTGGGACTACATCTTCAGCGTCATCAAGAACTTCCGGAACCGCGGCCCGCGGTTCGTCCTGCCGGACCGGTCGCGGGTCACCATGACCGTGCCGTTCATGCAGGCGTACACCGAGCTGCTCGTGTCGACGTGCCACCGCCGCGGGGCGCAGGCGATCGGCGGGATGAGCGCGTTCATCCCGAACCGCCGCTCGCCCGAGGTCACCGAGCGGGCGCTGCAGCAGGTCCGCGCCGACAAGCAGCGCGAGGCCGGCCAGGGGTTCGACGGCACGTGGGTCGCGCACCCCGACCTCGTGCCCGTGGCGCGGGAGGTGTTCGACGAGGCGTTCGGCGACCGCACCGACCAGCGGCACCGCCTGCGCGAGGACGTGCACGTCACCGAGGCGCAGCTCCTCGACGTCCCGTCCGCGGGCGGCGCCGAGCCCGGGGCCGTGACCGACGAGGGCCTGCGCGGCAACGTGTCCGTGGCCGTCCGGTACATCGAGTCGTGGCTGCGGGGCGTCGGCGCGGCGGCGATCGACGACCTCATGGAGGACGCGGCCACCGCCGAGATCTCCCGGTCGCAGGTGTGGCAGTGGGTCCACCAGGAGGTGCGCACCGACTCCGGCACGCGCATCACCGCGGACCACGTCCGCTCGGTGCTCGCGTCGGTCCTGGCGGAGCTGCCCCGCTCCGAGGGCGACCGGTTCGACGACGCGGCCGCGCTGTTCGAGGAGGTCGCGCTGGCCGAGGACTTCCCGACGTTCCTGACGGTCCCGGCCTACACCCAGCACCTGGTCACACGCTGACGGGCTGCCCCCCGCGCGACCCCGCGGTTCCTCCGGCTCTCGCCCCCCTGAGCCGGAGGAACCGCGGGGTCGTCGTGCTGTTCCTCGCCGACCCCGCGGTTGCTCCGGGTTCGGGGGCTCGGAGCCGGAGGAAGGGCGGGGTCGGTGAGGGGTGGCCGGTGGGTCAGCGGGTGCCGAGCTGGGCGGCGGTGGAGACGTCGTCGAGGACCACGGCGTCGATGAGCTGGCGGCACCAGGTCAGGACGTCGCGGCCGTGCAGCGGCTTGCCGCCGATGCGCGCGGTGGTCGGGAACGGGACGAGCACGGTGCGCAGCGCGGGCTTGAGCACCGAGCCGGGGTAGAGCCGCTTGAGCCGCAGCTGCGCGGACTCGGGCAGCTCGACGGGCGCGAAGCGCACGAACTTGCCCTGCGCGGTGATGTCCGTGAGGCCCGCTCGTCGGGCGTGCTGGCGGAACTTCTGCACCTCGAAGAGGTTCTCGACGGCGTCCGGGACGGGCCCGTAGCGGTCGACGAGCTCGGCGTGCACCTCCCGCAGCGCGGCCTCGTCGGCGGCGACGGCGAGCTTGCGGTACGCCTCGAGGCGCAGGCGCTCGTGCGCGATGTAGTCGTGCGGGATGTGCGCGTCGACGGGCAGCTCGACGGTGACGTCGGGCAGCTCCTCGGGGGTGTCGTCGCGGAACGCGGCGACGGCCTCGCCGACCATGCGGATGTAGAGGTCGAAGCCGACGCCCTCGATGTGCCCGGACTGCTCGCCGCCGAGCAGGTTGCCGGCGCCGCGGATCTCGAGGTCCTTCATCGCGACGGCCATGCCGGCGCCCAGGTCGGTGTTCGCGGCGATGGTCTGCAGGCGGTCGTGCGCGGTCTCGGTGAGCGGCTTCTCCGGCGGGTACAGGAAGTACGCGTACGCGCGCTCGCGCCCGCGGCCGACGCGCCCGCGCAGCTGGTGGAGCTGGGACAGCCCGAGCCGGTCGGCCCCCTCGAGGATGAGGGTGTTCGCGTTGGAGATGTCGAGGCCGGTCTCGACGATCGTCGTGCAGACCAGCACGTCGAACCGCTTCTCCCAGAAGTCGACGATGACGCGCTCGAGCTGGTGCTCGCCCATCTTCCCGTGCGCGACGGCGATGCGGGCCTCGGGAACGAGCTCGTTGAGCCGGGACGCGACCCGCTCGATCGACTCGACGCGGTTGTGCACGTAGAAGACCTGGCCCTCGCGCAGGAGCTCGCGGCGGATCGCGGCGGAGATCTGCTTCTCCTCGTACGGTCCGACGAACGTGAGGACGGGGTGCCGCTCCTCGGGCGGGGTCGCGAGGGTGGACATCTCGCGGATGCCGGTGACGGCCATCTCGAGCGTGCGCGGGATGGGCGTCGCGGACATCGCGAGCACGTCGACGTTGGTGCGCAGCGCCTTGAGGGTCTCCTTGTGCTCGACGCCGAACCGCTGCTCCTCGTCGATGATGACGAGCCCGAGGTCCTTGAACCGCACGCCGCCGGTGATGAGGCGGTGCGTGCCGATGACGACGTCGACAGACCCGTCGGCCAGCCCGTCGAGGATCTCCTTGCTCTCCTTGGCGGTCTGGAACCGCGACAGCGCCTTCACGGTCACCGGGTACGGCGAGTACCGCTCGGCGAACGTGTCGTAGTGCTGCTGGACCAGCAGGGTCGTCGGGACGAGCACGGCGACCTGCTTGCCGTCCTGCACGGCCTTGAACGCGGCGCGCACGGCGATCTCCGTCTTGCCGTAGCCGACGTCGCCGCACACGAGCCGGTCCATGGGGACCGGCTTCTCCATGTCGGCCTTGACCTCGTCGATCGTGGCGAGCTGGTCGGGCGTCTCGACGTACGCGAACGCGTCCTCGAGCTCGCGCTGCCACGGGGTGTCGGGACCGAACGCGTGCCCGGGCGTCGCCATGCGCGCGGAGTACAGGCGGATGAGCTCGGACGCGATCTCCTTGACGGCCTTGCGCGCGCGGCCCTTGGTCTTGGCCCAGTCGGAGCCGCCCATCCGGTTGAGCGTGGGCGCCTCGCCGCCGACGTACTTGGTGACCTGGTCGAGCTGGTCGGTCGGGACGAACAGGCGGTCGCCGGGCTGCCCGCGCTTCGACGAGGCGTACTCGATCACCAGGTACTCGCGCGTCGCGGCGGTCGCGCCGGAGCCGATCGTGCGCTGCACGAGCTCGACGAACCGCCCGACACCGTGCTGCTCGTGGACGACGAAGTCGCCGGCGCGCAGCTGCAGCGGGTCGACGACGTTGCGGCGGCGGCTGGGCATGCGTCGCATGTCGCGGGTCGACGAGCCCGCACGGCCGGTCAGGTCGGACTCGGAGAACACCGCGAGGTGCAGCCCCTCGGCGACGAACCCGGGCCCCACGGGTGCCGGGGTGACGAGGACGACGCCGCCCTCGGGCTCGCCGTCGATCGACGCGACGAGCCGCGCCGGGCAGTCCGCGGCCTTGAGCTGCTCGACCATGCGCTGCGCGGGGCCGTGACCCTCGGTCGCGAGGACGAGCCGCCACCCGGCGCGCTGCAGCTCGCGCACGTCCGCGACGGCGCGGGCCACCTCGCCGCGGTAGCGCTCGACGTCGCGGGCGGCGACGACGAGCGTGTCGACGCCGTCGCCGGAGCGCACGGGCGCGTCCGCGCTCTCGTCGTCGGCGCCCGCCTCCAGCGTGAAGCCGGACATCGTCCACCAGCCGAGCCCGCGCACCTGCGCGAGCGCCCGCACCTCGGCGAACGTGGCGAACGACGCGGCGGACAGGTCGAGCGGGGTCGCGGCGCCCGCGGCGGCCGACGTCCACGCGGCGGCGAGGAACTCCTGCGTCGTCGCGACGAGGTCGTGCGCGCGCCGGCGGATGCGCTCGGGGTCGACGAGGACCAGCAGGCTCGGGTCCGGCACGAGGTCGAGCACGGGCACCATGCGGTCGACGAGCACGGGTGCGAGCGACTCCATGCCCTCGACGGCGATCCCGGCGGCCAGCTTGTCGAGCATGTCGGTCGCGCCGGGCAGCTGCGGCACGAGCGACGCGGCGCGCTCCCGCACGGACTCGGTGAGCAGGATCTCGCGGCACGGCGGCGCCCACAGGCCGTGCTCGGCGACCTCGAGCGAGCGCTGGTCGGCGACGGAGAACCAGCGGATCTCCTCGACGTCCTCGCCCCACAGCTCGACGCGCAGCGGGTGCGACTCGGTGGGCGGGAACACGTCGACGATGCCGCCGCGGACGGCGAACTCGCCGCGCTTCTCGACCATGTCGACGCGGCTGTAGGCGGCGTCCGCGAGGCGGCGCGTGAGGTCCTCGAGGTCGACCTTGTCCCCCACGGCGACCTCGACGGGCCGCAGCTCGCCGAGCCCCTCGACGACGGGCTGCAGGAGCGCGCGCACGGGCACGACGAGCACGCGGATCGGCCCGGCGGGGCCGCGCTCGGGCGTGGGGTGCGCGAGCCGGCGGAACACCGCGAGGCGCCGGGCGACGGTGTCGGCGCGCGGCGAGAGCCGCTCGTGCGGCAGCGTCTCCCACGCGGGCAGGACCGCGACGTCGTCGTCGGGCAGGTAGCAGCGCAGCGCGTCGGCGAGCTCGTCGGCGTCGCGTCCCGTCGCGGTGGTGACGACGAGCGGGCGCCCGCCGACGTGGCCGCCCGCGCCGGCGAGCGCGGCGAGCAGCGGCGGCCGGATGCCCGCGGGTCCGACGACGTCGACCTCGCCGCGCGCGGGCACGGCCTCGAGCGCTGCGGCGACGGCCGGGTCGGCGAGCAGGGCGGGCAGCAGTCCGGTGAGGTCCATGGGTCCTTCACGTTCGTCGAGCGGGCCCGTCCTGGGCACGACGGCGGCGGGGCCGTCGGCCGGGCGCCGCGGGCAGCACGAGCACCCCCGCCCGGGCGGCTGCCGGGGGTGGCAGCCCCGGAAGTGCCGGGACGACGCACCGCCGCAGCGCGCGGTCAGGGGGTCGCCGTCAGTCTACGAGCCGCGGGAGACACACTCCCGGGGCGGGAGCGCGGCCTTCAGCGCCCGGCGCCCACGGCGGCGGACGTCGGCCGTGCGTCGACCTGCTCGAGGCGCGCCTCCCAGGCGGCCGGCATCGCGAACAGCGGGACGAGCGCGTGGGCCCGCGCGGCGAGCGCGTGCACGGCGAGGCTCGCCAGCACGACGAGCGCGGTGACGACCGGCGGGTACAGCAGCGAGCCGACGGTCGTCGCGGTGACCTCGCGCGCGCCACCCGCGTACGCGAGCAGGAGCGCGATCCACAGCGGGTGCAGCACGTAGATCGGCAGGGTCCGGCGCCCGAGCACCAGGCCCAGGCGACGCAGCGGCCCCCACCGCACCGCGAGCACGACGACCACCACCGCGAGCACGAGGAACGCCACGCACCGCAGCACGAACACCACGGCCTCGGCCGACGCGACGCCCTCGGCCCACCGGCCGGACGCGGTCACGAGGACCGCGACGACGCCGGCGAGGACCGCGAGCCCCCAGGACGCACGCTCGCCGAGCCGCCGCAGCGGCCCCGCGCCGTAGACGCCGATCGCGAAGAACACGAACAGCTCGGGCACCTTGCTCCACAGCTGGTCCGACGTCGTCAGCACGTGCGTCGCCAGGCACAGCGCGACCAGCCCCGTCAGCACGAGCCAGGCCGGCACCCGGTGCAGCAGCCCGAGGACCGCGATGTACACCGCGAGCGCGAAGACGTACCAGAGCGTGGTGTCGGGGACGACGAGCTGGCGCAGCACGTCGGCGACCCCGTCGACCCGGTGCGGCAGCCTCGGCTCCCGCACGACCGCGTAGAACACGGCGTAGACGACGAGCCACACGACGTACAGGTGGTAGTTGCGCGCGACGCGCAGGGTGAGGCCGCCGGGCCGCCACCCGAGCCGCACCCGCCGGGCGACGACGAGCCCGGAGACGGCCAGCAGCACCGGCATGCGCGCGCTGCCGAGGACCGAGTACACACGCCCCCACACCGACTCCCCCGCGCCCGCGGTCGACGCCCCGGGGCCGAGCAGGTCCCACAGCACGACGTGCGCGAGCACGACGGCGACCACGCTGTACCCGCGCACCGCGTCGACCCACTCGAGCCGGCCGGCCGCGCTCGCCACCGACGCGCCGTCCTGGGACGGGGCCGTCGGGGGCCGGGGGGTCATCGCGCCGCGGCGAGGGACTCGGGCGTCCCCTCGAGCAGCGCGAGCGCGCGGCGCAGCGCCGTGCTCGAGGTGTGCATCGTGTACGGGAAGTAGACGACCTCGACGCCGACCTCGGCGAAGCGGCGCTCGAGGTCGCGGCCCTTCGCGGTGCCGCGCCAGTCGTCGCCCTTGAAGAACACGTCGAACCGCAGCTCGCGCCACGTGTCGAGCTTGTCCGGGAGGGTCTCGGCGTGCACCTGGTCGACGAAGCGCAGGTGGCGCACGATCTCCATGCGCTCCTCGAGCGGCACGACCGGCCGCCGGCCCTTGGTCTGCTCGAGCATCTCGTCCGAGACGACGCCCGCGATGAGGTGGTCGCAGTGCTCGCGCGCGTGCCTGAGGATGTTGAGGTGCCCGACGTGGAACAGGTCGTACGCGCCTGGTGCGTATCCGGTCCGCGGTGCCATGTCTCTCCCTGTCGTCGACGTCGGGCGCCGACGTCGGTGGCGGCAGTCAGGACGAGGTTAGGCGAACCGGGCATAACCGGACAGACGCCGCCTGGGTGAAAACGTTCAGGCTCCCCCGGTGCGCGCGTGCGCGGGCGTCTCCGTGGCGTCGTCCGTGACCTCGGCTCGCGCCTCGGGTCGCGCGTCGGCGTGCTCGTCGGGCGCGGAACCCGGTCCCTCGTCGCCCGCCTCGTCGGCGGCTGGGAGCTCGGGCGCGACCGGCTCCACGGGTGCGGCCCGGCGCCCGCTCGGCCACTCGGCCCGCGGCACGAGCGGCCGCACCGTCAGCGTGGGCGAGACGGGCTGCGGGTGCGGCCGACGCCCGAACCGGCGGCGGCGCGGCCCCTGCGCGTAGTACGCGGACTCGTCGGACAGCGCCTTCGCGCGGTTGAGCACGGCCCCGACGACGCGCCCGCCGCCGAGCCGCACGGTCTCGACGGCCCGCTGGATCTGCGCGCGGCGCACGCGCGAGACGTCGACGACGAGCACGATGCCGAGCACGAGCCGCGAGATGACGACGGCGTCCGCGACGGGCAGCAGCGGCGGGGCGTCGACGACGACGACGTCGAACCGCTCACGGCCCCGCACGAGGATCTCCTCGAACTCCTTGGACGCGAGCAGCTCGGCGGGGTTCGGCGGCACCGCGCCGGACGCGAGGACGGTGAGGGCGTCGCCGACGACCTGCGCGACCTCGTCGAACGTCGCGCGTCCGACGAGCACCTCGGTGAGCCCCGCGGCGCCCTCGATGCCGAGCTGCGTGGCGATGCTGGGCCGGCGCAGGTCGGCGTCGACGAGCAGCACCCGGTCCCCGGCGGCCGCGAACGACGCGGCGATGCGCAGCGCGGTGTGGGACTTGCCCTCGCCGCCGACGGCGGACGAGACGGCGAGCACCTTGGGCGTGCCGACGCGACCGATCATCTGCAGGTTCGTGCGGATGCGCCGGAACTCCTCGCCCTGCACGTCCCCGACGCCCTCGAACCCGGCGAGCGAGAACCCGCTCCCGCGCCGGGCGGTGCGCACCGAGCCGAGCACCGGCACGCCGATGACGGCGTCGACGTCGCGCGCGGTGCGCACGCGCGTGTCGAGGGTCTGCCGCAGGTTCGCGGCGACGAGGCCGAGCAGCAGGCCGGCGAACGTCGCGGCCATGACGCTGCGCTTGGTGTTCGGGGCGAACGGGTAGGCGGGGGCCACCGCGTCCTTGACGATGGTCGCGGTCACGGTGCCCCGCCCGCTCTCGCTGACGGGCGCGAGCGCCTGGATGACGGTGGTGAGCTGGCCGGCGACGGCGTTGGCGACCTCCGCGGTGGGCTGCGGCGAGCTGCCGACCACGGTGACGGTGAGCAGCGACGTGCCGCTGGGCGTGCTCGCGGACACGCGCTCGGCGAGCTGCTTGGGCGTGGTCTCGAGCCCGAGCTGCTCGATGGCGGGCTCGAGCACGATCGGCATGGTCGCGAGCTGCGCGAACGAGAGCATCTGCGCCTGGGTGTAGTTGGCGCCCTGGTTGAGGTCGGTCGCCGAGCCGCTCTGGGAGAGCGTGACGTACACGGTCGCGGACGACCGGTACGACGGCGGGGTCTTCATCGACAGGTACCCGACGGCACCGCCGAGCAGCAGCACCGGCAGGAGCACGAGCACCCAGTGCTTGCGCGCCGCCATCACGAGATCCCGCATCGACATCGACGAGCCTTCCTAACCGAGCGCCAGGGCACCGGGGCGGTCCACCCCGGCGAGAGCAGGGGGCCGGGCGGTGGCGCCCGGCCAGGGGACGACGGGCGCGTGCTCGCGCGCCGCACGGTCCGCGTCGGCGACCGCGAGGCCGACGCAGAGCCAGAACATGGTCGTGAACTGGGTGATGAACGCGACGCTGGTGAGGCCGGGCAGCACGGCGGCGACCGCGACGAGCGCGGCGTTGCGCCGGGTGCGCAGCGCGGCGACGAGCGCGGCGAGCGCCGCGGCGAGCAGCACCGCGGTCGGCAGGACGCCGTAGTCGAGCCCCGCGAGGATCGGGGCGCTGTCGATGGACCCGAAGCTGCCGTACCGGGTCTCGCCGGCCGCGTTCGTCGAGACCGCGCCGGTGCTGCCGAGCCAGCTCATCTCGGGGACGAGCGAGAGCAGGTCGCCGCGGTAGTCGGCGCTGTTGGCGGCCTCGTCGCCCGCGGCGGTGAACACGTCGCGGGTGAGCGGGACGGCGATCCCGGCGCCGACGACGAGCAGCGCGGCGACGGTCTTGCGGAACGCGGGGGTCACGGCGGAGCCGAGCAGCACGAGGCACCCGACGACCGCGAGGATCGTCGAGATCATGCCGATGCGGCTGAACGTCACGACCGCGGCGAACGCGATCGCGACCAGGAGCGCGGCCTTGACCGCGGGCCGCAGCCGGCTGACCCAGACGAACGGCACGGACAGCGCGAGCGCGCCGCCGAGCGGGATGCCGTGGCCCCACGCCCCCTCGACGCGCGGCACACCACCGCGGTACCGGATGCCGGACCACCGCGCGTACATGCTCCCCGAGCCCGCGCGGACCTCGACGAAGAGGTTCGTCTTGGTGACGAACTCGGCGATCGCGAGCACGGCGACGACGCCGAACGCGACGGCGACGACCGTCGCGATCGTGCCGGGCGCGACGTTCATCCCGAGGACCCGGCCCGTGAGGTACGCGACGCCCCACCCGACGAGCGCGAGGAACGCCCGCTCGAGGCTCACCATGCCCGCGAGGAACGCGACGACGATCGCCCCGAGCGCGAGGACGAACGCGCCGTCGAACGCCCGCAGCCGCATGTCGCTGCCGTGCGCCAGCGCGAGGATCGCACCCAGGCACGCGGCGAGCGCGGGCGTGACGAAGACCCCGAAGCCCGCGCCGATCCACGGCGGCACGAAGCACAGCGCCGCGACGACGGCCACGGCCGCGAGCACGGGTCGGCCGCGGACGACGACCACGTAGACGGCCCCCAGCGCGAGGGCGACGAGGACCGCGGCGAGGCCGTCGGGGCTGCCGAGGATCTGCTCCACGCCACCTCCCCCACCGCTGAGCGCTCGACCACGGACGCGTCAGTATGCGTCGCACCCGGCACGAATCCGGACATCCCAGGACTATCTTCACCCCGCGGCACGAGACCTTCACCCGGATGACCGCAGGTCAGGTCCCCCGTGCGGGAGCCGGGGCGGGGGCGGCGCGCCGACGCGTGAGGAACGGCGCCTCGAACAGCCAGCGCACCGGCACGCGGTCGCGCAGCACGGTCAGGAGGGTGCCGACGGCGAGGCCGGCGACCACGAGCGCGGGCACGGCCACCCACCACGGGGCGTCGACCGCGAGGCACAGCCAGATCACGCCGAGCATGACCGGGAAGTGCGACACGTAGTAGACGATGGAGCTGCGCCCGACGTACCGCAGCGCGCGCGTCGCGCCGTGGCCGAGGGACGCGGCGCCGAGCACCGCCACCGCGATGCCCGCGAGCGACAGCGGGACGTACCGCGGGTCGTAGTTCACGTCCCGGTCGACCCCGGACGCGACCGCGAACCCGAGCGCCGCGACGCCGAGCACGACGACGAGCGCCGTGCGCCCTCGCAGCAGGCCGGGCACGTCCGCGACCCGGCGCGCGACCCACGCCCCGGTGAAGAAGAACACGCCGTAGAACAGGATGCGGTGCGGCAGGTACGTGCTGACGGCGAAGCAGCCGACGAGCATCCCGACGGGTGGCACCCACGCCGGCAGGCGGCGCAGCAGCGGCGCCACGGCGTAGAAGCACCCGATGTAGAAGAGGAACCACAGGTACGACTTCGCGACGTAGTGCCCCGGCGCCCACACCGGGTAGCCGTGGGTGCCGTCGATCGCGAGGAAGATCCACACCCACACCAGGTAGGGCCAGCCGATGAGCGCGATCTTGCCGCGGTAGTACGTGCCGAGCGGCTTGGCGAGCGAGCGCGGCAGCAGCAGGCCCGACAGGAACATGAGCGTCGGCATGCGGAACGGCAGCAGCGCGTCGTTGAACGCCACGAGCCAGGACGGCACGTCCATGCCCTCGAGGCGCGGCACCGACGTGGCGTGCCAGAGCAGCATGAGGAGGATCGCCGTCCCGCGCAGCGTGTCCATCCACTCGTGCCGCGCCCGGGGGGCGGGCACGGCGGGCGACGCCGCGGGGGGCGCGGACGCGGCGGGGTCCGAGACGGCCT
>Ga0207868_1000164_pt1 | contig 87927 bp, 90 predicted proteins | sample Passage237B_FD_187370 | JGI IMG/M metagenome (GOLD analysis project Ga0207868, IMG submission 187370) | Cellulose adapted compost microbial communities from Newby Island Compost Facility, Milpitas, CA, USA - Passage2 37B (SPAdes) (version 3) ...
AATTTTTCCTTCACGTGCATTTGCGCCGTCTGGTGAATGGCATCAACGGCCTTTTCCACCAGCTCCGGCCCGTGGGCGCGCAGCAGCGGCGCAACGAAAATCTTCACAATCTCTTTTTGCTTTTCTTCCGGCCCGTGGCGGCCGTTTTCGGCAGAGCGGATGACCATTTCCGCGGTTTCGGCAACGTCCTTTTCCGGCACTTTCAGCTTGCGCAAAAGCCCTTCGATGCGCATGACCGACAGATCCTTGTGCATTTTATTGCTGTGATCCTCAAGGCCGAAGGTGCCGACCTTGTAATCAATGTCCCGCAATTTTCCCGCGCGTTCTTCGTCCGACATGGCGCACCATCCCTTCGGTCAAGCTGAAGCCGTATAATCGACTCTGATTATATACGTAAAACGTTAAGCTGTGTTTAACGCCGCAGCGGGCTAAAAAACCTTTTGTTTTCAAATTGATTATCGCCCCGCACCTGCATTAGACTAGGGGCATGAGCAAGCCCGACGCCCTTTTGGTTATCGACATTCAGCAAGGTTTCATGCGCAACGGCGCAGAAGCCGTGTTGCCAAAAATCAGGGATCTGGTGCATCACTGGCCGCAGGATCGGCTGTTTTACCTGCGCTATCGCAATTATCCGGGCAGTCTTTTCGCGCGGCATCTGGACTGGCACGAATTCATGACAACCGATCAGGTCGCCATCGTGCCGGAGGTCTATGTCGACGGCGCGCCGGTTTTCGAACACTACGGTTACCGCCCGCCCGATACGCTGATCGAGGTTTTGAAATGCTATGAAACCGTCGGCATTTGCGGCGTGGATACCGATGCCTGCGTGATGGCGGCGGTTTTCGCGCTCTGGGATGCGGAAATCCGCCCTGTTTTGCTGGCGGATTACTGCGCCTCTTCGGGCGGGGAGCAATTCCACCGCGCCGCGCTGGATCTTATGCTGCGCCAGTTCGGCATGCATGCGATCATTCGCGGTCGCGTCTAGCTTGATATTCCGTGCCCTTGGCACATCTTGTTCCTGCGGGGAGAAATTTTGTGAGCATGATCAACGTCGCAGGCCTGAACTTCGATTATCCCGGCAAACGCGTCCTGCATGATGTGACCTTCCGGATTGCGGAGGGCAGCGTCACCGCGCTTGTCGGCCCGAACGGCGCGGGCAAGACGACCCTGCTGCGCTGTATCGTCGGGCTTGACCGTCCGCACAGCGGCAGCATCCATATCGGCGGCGTGGATGTGGAGGAAGATCCCCGCGCCGTGCATCGCCAGATCGGCTATCTGTCCGACTTTTTCGGCCTTTATAACGACCTGACCGTGCGCCAGTGCCTGACCTATATGGCATGGAGCCAGAAAGTGCCGCAGGGCAGCGTGGCCGCGCGCGTGGATACGGTCGCAAAAGAAGTGCTGATCGACAATATGCTCGACCGCAAGGCGGCGGTGCTGTCGCGCGGCTATCGCCAGCGGCTGGGCATCGGGCTTGCGCTGATCCATGATCCGAAAATTCTGATTCTGGACGAGCCTGCCTCCGGCATGGACCCTGAGGCGCGCATCCAGCTTTCCCGCCTTGTGCGGCGGTTGCGGGCGCAGGGGAAAACGCTGATCGTGTCCTCCCATATCCTGAACGAGCTGGAAGATTATTGCACAGACATGCTGGTCATCCGCGACGGGCGGGTGGCAAAACATGTGGTGCTGCATGAATTTGAAACGGAAGCCAAGCGCACGCTGAGACTCTCCATCAGCGGCCTGTCGGACAAGCATCTGGGCATGTTGCAGCAAAGGCCGGAACTGGTGTTGGAAAACATCGAAGGCGAAACCGTCACCTGCGGTCTGCGCGGCGGCAAGGAAGTGCAGCACCGGCTGCTGGTCGATCTCCTGCGTTCCGGCTTGCCGATATACGATTACCACGCGGTGGCGCATTCGTTGCAGGAAGCATATATGCATGTTGCCGAAAGCACCGGCGGCAATACGGGAACATAAGGACGCAAGGGCATGAAGACCAAAACCGCCACCACGCAGGAATCCTACTGGTTCAGCCCCGAGCTGCAACGCCATCTCTGGCTGCGGTTCTCGCTTTTCCGCCTGCTGGCCGTGCCGGTGTTTATTTTGTGCGCGCTTTACGCCATCACCACCTTTTACGGCGAGGCCTGGCCGCGCGAGCTTTATGCCCGCGCCATCCAGTTCTACGGCATCCTGATCGTCATCTGGGGCAATTACGAGGCAGCGAATGTTTTGCGCGAGGAAGTGCGCAGCAATACGTGGGATTTTCAGCGCATGTCGCCCATGTCGCCCGCGGCGCTGATTTTCGGCAAGCTTTTCGGCGCGACATCCTATATCTGGTACGCCTCTCTGCCGCTTTTGGGGCTGGCGGTTTATGCATGGGTGACGCGTCTGGGCGGTTTTGCACCGGCCGTGCCCGCAGGGGCGGATGCGAAGGATGTTTTCTTTATGGTCTTTTTCATGATCGTCGCGGGGGTGGCGGGGCATGCGGTGTCTTTCCTAGCGTCTTTTGACGGCATGGTCGGTAAGACGCATTACGATCCGCGCAACCGCCAGCCGCGCAATATGACGGCCTTCCTCATGGGCATGGGTGTCAGCTTCGGCATCTATGCGCTGATCGGGCGGAATTTTTACCGCGGGCGCGGCTTTTTTGAAAAAACGCCCGTCGTGGAATGGTTCGGCATGACCTTTCCGTCGGAGTATTTTTCCATCGCCACGGTCGCGTTTTTCCTGTTCTGGATTTTTATGGGCATTTACCGCCTGGCGCGTCGGGAATTGATGTACCGCACCACGCCCATTTGCTGGTTTCTGGCCGTGGGCAGCATCGCGCTGTTTATGGCGGGGCTGGTGTATGATCCGCAGGTCCTGCGCCAGACCGACATGCTGGCGGAGAAAAAGGATTACGCCTGCCTCTTCTATTTCTTTGTCATGACGCTCGCGGCGACCTATTACGCCGTGCTGGGCGATGCGGCGGATACGCGCCGTTACCGGCGCATGTTCGCGGCCCTGCGCGGTGGCAACTGGCGGCACTTCTTTGAAAACATGCCGCAATGGATGGCTTCGGCCGTCTGGGTGCTGGTGGCGCTTGCGGTATTCATCCTCTATTCCGTCCGCGAAGGGGTGGAACAGGATATCGGCCTGTTCAATATCCGCATGTTCATGTCGCTGGCGCTTTCCCTGACGCTTTTCGCGCTGCGCGACATAATCGTGCTGCATATTCTCGCCCTGCTGGTGCCCGACCGCAAGCAGACGTTTGAACGCGTGGCCTATTACGTGCTGGCCTATTTCCTGCTGCCCGCCATTCACCTGTCGGTCGCGGTGAAAAATATGGAGATCAACCCGACCAGCGTGCTGGGCTTCAGCCAGCAGACGACGCTTTTCCATCCGGTCATGTATGCGGGCTGGTATTACCCCAATTTCTTCGCCATGTTCTCCGCCAGCCTGCTGCCGGTGCTGGTGCAGATATTCTATCTGCTGATTTGCATTGTCGTGATTTTCGGCATCCGTCCGCCGCAAAAGGAACCGGCGGCGGCCGCCGCCGAAAAACCGCGCAAACAGGCCGCCGCCGACGCGCGGGATGATGAATGGGATAGCCCCGCATGACGACCGACGCCGCTGCCACTACCTCTATCGCTACCGCTACCGTTGCCGAAAAACCCCGCGCCCTTGTGCATCCCTGGCTGGATATCTGGCTGCTGGGCGGTCTTTCCTATCTTGGCCTGCTGGCGGTCTGGCTGGCAACGGATGTGGCGGGCATCGAGCTGCGGCACGATTTGCCGTGGTGGGTTTTTTATGCGGCCTTTGCCGTCAATTACCCGCATTTCGCCTATTCCTACCAGCTGTTCTACCGCAGCTATGTCGGGCGGCTTTTCGGGCCGGAAACGGAACCGCTGAACCGTGTGCGCCTGCTGCTGGCGGGGATTGTCGTGCCCGCGCTGATGATCGGCTATTTCGCGCATGTCGGCATGGTCAAGGACCGCGACATGATGGGTTATGGCGTATCGGCCATGTTTTTCTTTGTCGGTTGGCACTACGTGAAGCAGGGCTATGGCGTTTTGATCACGGCCTCCATCTACAAAAACATTTTTTACCAGAGCTGGCAAAAGCACATTCTGGTCGTGAATGCCTATGCCGTATGGGTCTATGCCTGGATGCGCGGCAATGCGGCCGTGTATAAACGGGATTATTACGATATCAAATACATGGCGATAGACATGCCGGACAATGCCGTTTTTATCGCGGGCTGCGTTGCGGCGGTGACGACGCTGCTCGCCGTTATCGCGCTGGCGGCCTGCTGGCGCAAATGGCGGCGTTTGTCCTTCGGCGGAGTGCTGGGCTATACCAGCTCTTCCTATTTCTGGGTGTTGTTCGCCGCCGTGCATCCGCTGTTTTTCTACATGGTGCCGTTTTTCCATTCGCTGCAATACCTGACCTTTGTGTATAAATTCAAGAAAAGCGAATTTGAACAAACGCGCGGCGCGGCGGCGTCCTATCCGCGCCATTTGATGAAAACCGTCGCCTTCGTGCTGGCGGGTATTGTGCTGGGCGGGGCGATGATGGACTGGCTGCCCAAATGGTTTGACAATATGGCCGCGGTGCAAAACGCGGGTTTTACGCGCAATTACTTCCTTGTATCCTTCCTGCTGTTCATCAATATCCACCATTTTTTTATCGACAATGCCTTCTGGCGGCGGGACAACAAGGAGGTACAACAATACCTGTTCCGCGCGTGACGCGGCGCAAGCTGTTGCAATATCTTGCTGTTTTCGCCCTTGCCCGCGGCGCGCGGCTTAACCATTTGGTATGAATAAAAGGGTATAATAAACCGTCGGAAAAAACGGAGCGGAAAATGCACAAAAAGGCCCTTCAACGCCGCGTGATACTGGCGGGGCTGCTGGCAGCGGCAGCGCTGCCGCTGGTCTGGCCCTATGTGGCACGGGGCATGGACGGCGCGGCGGCGGATGCAAATGCCGCACCTTACCAAAAAACGGATGAGGAATGGAAAATGACACTGACTCCCGAGCAATACCACGTCCTGCGCGAGGAAGGGACGGAGCGCGCCTTTTCCAGTCCGCTGAACGATGAAAAGCGGGCAGGTACTTTTGTCTGCGCCGGTTGCGGCGCGCCGCTGTTCCGCTCCGAAACGAAATACAACAGCGGCACGGGCTGGCCGAGTTTTTATCAGGCGTTGCCCGATGCCGTGGCCACCAAAACGGACCATAAAATCGGCTATGCCCGCACCGAATACCATTGCGCGCGCTGCGGCGGGCATCAGGGCCATGTGTTCAACGACGGACCGCCGCCGACGGGCCTGCGCTATTGCAACAACGGCCTTGCCTTGCGGTTCATCCCCGCAGAAAATGACAGGAAAGAAGACTGATCCCCGCGAGAAGAGGCACGAAATGTCCCTGCGCCGTTATACGCTTTTATTGGCTTTGTTTTTGACCCTGTTGCCCGCAGTCGCGCAGGCGGACGAGGCGGCGCAGCTTTACGGCCGCAAATGGATGCTGATCTACATGGCCGGCACGCCGCCCGCAAAAGAGGCGCGCGCGGGCATGAGCATCGCCGGCGACGGGCGCATCAACGGCACGGGCGGTTGCAATACTTTCGTCGGCGTGGCGGAGGTATCGCTGGTGCATAAAACCATTTTCATCGGTCAGCTGACCTCTACGCTCAAAGGCTGCGCGGAGGATGTGATGCGGCAGGAAATCGGCTTCACCGCCGCGTTGCGTCAGGCCAATCTGTGGGAACTGGAGCCGACAGAAAACAAATTGCACCTGATGGACGAGGCCGGCACGCGCCTGCTCAGTTTCGTGGCCGATCCTGTCGAGGAAAAGCCGGCGGAGGAAAAAACGGAGGTTCTGTTGCCCGCCATTATCGGCCCCGAATGGGTGGTGGAGGATATCCGCAAGCGCGGCATTATCGACCGTTCCCACATGACGATGATCATCGGCGCGGACGGGCGCATTGCGGGATCGGCCGGTTGCAACCGCTATTTCGGGCAGGTCAGCGTTTCGGAAGGCGCCATTGAAACCCGCGCCGTTTCCAGCTCGCGCCGTGCCTGCTATGGCGAGGCCTTGCAAAAACAGGAAGCGAACTTCCTGCGCGCGCTGGATTCCGCCCGTACATGGCATATTGCCGATACGGGGCTTTTGTATCTGAAGGATTCTTACGGCAACGAAGTACTGCGCTTCAGCAAAAAATCCGCACCGCAAAAACCGGCGGAAGAATAGCCCCGTTCAATCCGCGCGGTAATTCGGCGCCTCGCGCGTGATGGTGACGTCGTGCACGTGGCTTTCGCGGTATCCCGCACCCGTCATGCGGATGAATTTCGCTTTTGCCTGCATATCCGCAACCGTCGCGCAGCCCGTATAGCCCATGGCGGCGCGCAGGCCCCCGACCATCTGGTGAATGACGGCGGCGATGGGGCCTTTATAGGGCACGCGGCCCTCGATCCCCTCCGGCACCAGTTTCTGGCTTTCCTTCACGCTGCCCTGCGCATAGCGGTCGGCGGAGCCGCGCACCATGGCGCCGACGGAGCCCATGCCGCGATATTCCTTGTAGGAGCGGCCCTGATACAAAATCACCTCGCCGGGGGCTTCGTCCGTACCGGCAAACATGCCGCCCAGCATCACGCAATCCGCGCCCGCCGCGATGGCCTTGGCCATATCGCCGCTGCTGCGGATGCCGCCGTCGGCGATGACGGGGATATTCTGCCGCCGCGCGACATCGACCGTATCCATGATGGCGGTCAACTGCGGCACGCCGATGCCTGCCACAATGCGCGTGGTGCAGATGGAACCGGGGCCGATGCCCACCTTCAGGCAATCCGCGCCCGCATCGATCAGCGCTTTGGCAGCCTCGCCCGTGGCGATATTGCCCGCCACGATGCGCACGCGGTTATGCATGCGGCGGATTTGTCTGACCATATCGGCCACGCCCTTCGCATGCCCGTGCGCGGTATCGACGACGATCATATCGGCATCCGCCTCGATCAGCGCGGCGGCGCGCCGGAGGTTCTGCTCCCCCGTGCCGATGGCGGCGGCCACGCGCAGGCGGCCCTCCGCATCTTTCGCGGCGGTCGGGTGCAATTGCGCCTTTTCAATGTCCTTCACGGTGATCAGGCCGATGCAGCGGTCGCTGTTATCGACCACCAGCAGTTTTTCAATGCGGTGCTTGTGCAAAAGGCTTTTGGCTTTTTCCTTGTCGGCCTTGTTATAGACTTTCACAAGGTTTTCCGCCGTCATCAGCTCGCTCACCTTCTGGCGCGGGTTTTTGGCAAAGCGCACATCGCGGTTCGTCAAAATGCCGACCAGCTTGCCGTTTGCCTGCGTGACCGGCACGCCGGAGATATTGAAACGGCGCATCAGGTCCAGCGCCTCGGCCAGCGTCGCATCGGGGTGGATGGTGATGGGATTGACGACCATGCCCGATTCATAGCGCTTCACGCGGCGCACTTCCTCCGCCTGCGCGTCGATATCCATGTTGCGGTGAATCACGCCCATGCCGCCCGCCTGCGCCATGGCAATGGCGGTGGCGCTTTCCGTCACCGTATCCATCGCGGCGGACAGCAGCGGGATGTTGAGCGTAATATCGCGGGCCACGCGCGTGGAGGTATCGGCATCCAGCGGCTGGATATCCGATGCGCCGGGCAGTAGCAGCACGTCGTCAAAGGTCAGGCCCTCTTGCGTGATGCGCGTGCGCGGATGCGCGGTAATTTTGGATTTGGACAGCTTTTTGCCGCCTGCCACGCCGCCGGTTTTCACCTTGCGCGCGCCGGTTTTTGCTTTGTCCGCAGAATTTTTGGATGTTTTTGCCATGCTCGCAACCCTCTCTCAGATGAACATTGTTCAGTGCCGTGGTTGCACTTTTTTATAGAGCAGAGCGCGGGGTATGTCTATGGCAGAATCAGTCTTTAATGCGCAGTAATTTACGCAAAATCATCCGCAAAATGCCCAGCGCCACAAAGGTTAGCCAGAAAAGGATACCGCCCATTATGAGCGTTTCCTCGGTCAGGCGGCAAGGTGTGTCCATGAAGCGCCAGTTGGCTTTGTTGCGGTAATACCCGCTGCCGTTCGTGACGTAGGTTTTGGCGTCGCTGCCGTGTGCGGAAGGGTCATACTTGATAAAATCGCCACCGTCTTTGACGTAAACTCCTTTTTTGGCAGGGCTTGTATAAACGCAGGCCGTTTGTCCCGTATTCGTACCCATGAAGAAGGGGGAAAGAATGATGGTTGTGAGCAAGGCTACGGCTATTAGGACGGGATAGCTCGTACAAATTTTAATGGTATTGGTTAAATAGGACTTTATAAACTCTAATTTGCTCATTCTCTGGCTGCTTCATCAAGTGCTGCATAGACATCAAGTACTTTGATTTTTGAAAGCTTACTTTTTTCTAAAGTATAGAATACAATTTCCTCTGCAAAAACGCTTCGCGCATCTATATGTTCCTGCATATCCTTTCTGCCAAGTAGGTTGCAGATTATCAGGCTGCTATTTATATCATATTGAATACCAAGAGTAGTGCTAAGGGTGTCTATAACTTTCCCGTTATGCACATCAACAATCCAATGCGACTGACAAGAAGAGCCGCAGCCATGGCTGATGACTGCATAATGGCCATTAAAATTAGGGCCTTTCTTTAAGCCGTTGCGTAGCCGTGTTCTGAACGTCCATGCTTTTTTATGGCTCGTCCAGTTGATGTCGTTGGCGTAAGGCGTGCTTCCGGATTTCTCTGCAGGATAGTCTTCAAATTTTGGCAGGTCTGTGATTTGGTAAGATTTTCCATCGAAGTTAAAGGATAGCTGACCGTCGAAGCGCGGCGTTAAGATATCTCCTTTTGCAGGTGTAAAGGCATAAACACAGCAAAATCCAAATAGAAAAAACAGCCCAATGCGCATACTCACTCCCATTCAATCGTCCCCGGCGGTTTGGAGGTAATGTCATAGACCACGCGGTTTACGCCGCGGACTTCGTTGACAATGCGCGTGGCGACATGGCCGAGGAAGCTGTGCGGCAGGGGGGCGTAATCGGCGGTCATGCCGTCAACCGATGTGACGGCGCGGAGCGCGAGCACGTGGTCATAGGTGCGACCGTCGCCCATCACGCCCACGGTTTTCACGGGCAGCAGCACGGCAAAGGCCTGCCATGTTTCGCGGTAGAGGTCGTGTTTGTGCAGTTCCTCGATATAAATCGCATCGGCGGCGCGCAGGATGTCGAGTTTTTCCTTCGTAATGTCGCCGGGAATGCGGATGGCAAGCCCGGGGCCGGGGAAGGGGTGGCGTTCGATGAATTTTTCAGGCACGCCCAGCGCGCGGCCCAGCGCGCGGACTTCGTCCTTGAACAGGCTGCGCAGCGGTTCTACCAGCGCGAACTGCAAATCATCGGGCAGGCCGCCGACGTTGTGGTGGGATTTGATCGTCACCGTCGGCGCGCCGGAGAAGGAAACGCTTTCGATCACATCGGGATAAAGCGTGCCCTGCGCCAGAAACTTCGCCGCGCCTGCCTTTTTCTTCGCGCCTTCAAAAACATCAATAAAGGTTTTGCCGATGATCTTGCGCTTTTGCTCGGGGTCGGTAACGCCTGCAAGGCGGGAGAGGAAAATCTCCTCCGCATCTTCATGCACCAGCGGGATGTTGAAATGGTCGCGGAACAGGGAAACAACCTCCGCCGCCTCGTTCCGGCGCATCAGTCCCGTATCCACAAAAACGCAGGTCAGCTGATCGCCGATCGCGGCATGCAGCAGGGCGGCAACGACGGTGGAATCCACGCCGCCCGAAACGCCGCAGATCACTTTTTCCCGCCCGACCTGCGCGCGGATATCCTCGATCATCTCGTCGCGGAAAGCCGTCATCGTCCAGTCGTTTTTGCAGCCCGCGATTTTCAGCACAAAGTTTTGCAACAGCGCCGCGCCCTTCGGCGTATGCGCGACTTCGGGGTGGAACTGCACGCCGTAGAATTTGCGGCGCTCATCCGCCACGGCCGCATGCGGACAGCTGTCGTTCGCGCCGATGGTGGCAAAACCCGCGGGCAGATCCCTGACACTGTCGCCGTGGCTCATCCAGACCTCCGCCGTGCCGTCTGCGGCCACGCCGTCAAACAGCGGGTGGTTTTCGGCCCTGATGAAGGCGCGGCCGAATTCGCGCTTGTCGGAAGTCGCCACATGCCCGCCCAGTTGCTGGCACATGGTCTGCAACCCGTAGCAGATGCCAAGCACGGGCACGCCCAGCTCGAAAATCTCCTGCGGCGCGCGGGGGGCGTTTTGCGCGGTGACGGAGGCGGGCCCGCCCGAGAGGATCACCGCCTTCGGCTTCAGTGCCAGCAAATCCGCGACCGGCGCGTTAAAGGGTTTCAGCACCGAATAGACGCCTGCCTCGCGCACGCGGCGGGCGATCAGTTGCGTAACCTGTGAACCGAAGTCGAGAATCAGCACGGTATCGTGTTCGGCGGCGGGCGTTTGGGGGGGCGTTTGTTGGCGGGCGGAATCTTGCATGGCAAAGCCTTTCGACAGCGGCGGCGGGAATGGGTTTTTGTATCATCCGCCGTGCGTTTTGTCAGGTTTTATCCGCGCCTTGCCTCGAGGTTTTTCGGGGGCGTGAGGTTTTTCGGGGCCGCGCGGGTTTCGGGCGCAGCGGCGTTTGAAAAAAAACGATAAAAAATAAACGGGGTTGAAGCGGCGCGGGAATCCCGCTAGGTTTGCACGCCGCAGGAAATACGGAAACTTAACAACGCTCAGGAGCCATGCCATGACCCAGCCGACGCCCGCCACGCATAAAGTCGACATCCGCCGTCTCGACGGTACGACGCATAGCGCCGACAAGGGCTATCTTGAAATGAAAGACCCCAGCGTCATCCGCATGGCGGACGGCAGCTATCAGATGTATTGCAGCCTCGGCACCTCCGTCACGCAGCAATGGGTGGTCGGCCGTTTCGCCGCCACGCATCCCGGCGGCCCGTGGCAGGAGCTGCCGCATGCCGAGATTGAAAACGTGGAAGGCGCGGAGGTTTGCGCCCCTGCCGTCATGCTGTCGCAAAAAGACGGCAAGCCGCTGTTTGAAATGTATGTGCAAACCACCTGCTTCAGCCCGGGCGGCGTGATTGCCTATGCGACTTCCGAAGACGGGCAGCATTTCACCGGTGCGGAAAAACCGGCCATGCGCTGCGCGGATCTGACGGAGGAAGACCGGAAGAACATCATGAGTCTTTATGATGTCGGCATGTCCGAATTTGACCTGAACGGCAAAACCGTGGAATGCATGGTGTTTTCAGGCTACCGCCGCGTCGGCTGCGGGGATGTGTTCATGTCCTTGCGCGAAAAGCCGGCGGAAGGCGGGCAAAACGGCGCATGGTCGCAGCCCAAACTGGTGTTGAAGCAGGAAGACGTGCCCTTCCACAACCGCCCCGACAGCGACAACTTCGAATGGGGTCTGGAAGGCGTCAAAATCGACAAGCTGGCCGATGATGCCTATCTGATGACGGGCGTTTGCTTCCTCGACCTGCCGAACGAGGCGCGCGGCACGCGCCAGCGCGTGTTCTTCGCCGCTGCCGCTTCGCCCGAAGGTCCCTATGTGCCCATGCGCACGCCGATAGAGCCGACGGCCTATCCCGAAGGCAAGGGCGAGAACGGCCATCCCGATACCATCGATATGGGCGATATGCTCGGCCTGCTGTATCAGGAACGCGCGGGCGAGGGCAAACCGTGGCATTTGCGTTATACGGCGTTCAAAAAAGCCGATCTGGTGGCGGAAATCCGCGCCGCGCTGCGGCCTGCCGCGCCGGCTGTGGGGCATAAACCGCCGACGATCTGAACAATATCGTATCTGCGATATTTTTCTTTCGATAAGGCCCGCTTGTACAGGCGGGCCTTATGTTATCCGCGATAGGGCTGGCCTGCGGCGGGCAGGGTTTGCTATCCTGTAGACCGCACCGCGTTTACGGGGGCGGCGCAGGAAAGGGGGCGTAATGCAGGTTTTTCTGGCAGCGGAGCAATCTTGCGACATGGCATTCAACGGGCCCATGCGTTCCGGCCTTGTGCTGGATTCGCGCAGCCTGCTGGTGAAGGGCTATACCGATTATCAGGCGCAATTGCGCAAAACCCTGCAGGGGCTTTTCAGCGGCGAATGGTTCATGCCGCATGTGCCGTACCGTGACAACGGCATGAAAATCGATATCGATACAAAACGCGGCAATACGATTATCCCCGAATATTTCATCGGCCGCCGCCTCTCGGGCGCGGCGTTGCAGGCACTGCTGGATGAATACGGGCTGTGCGATCATATCTGGCCGACGCGGGACGGCATTGCCGTGATGGAAGACGGCTGTTTTTATATCGACAGCATTGATATCCGCATGTATGACCTCGGCTACGGTTCCGTCATTTTCAACGGCCGTATCAAGGCGGCGCGGGACCTGTCGCTGGCCGCGTACCGCGAGCTTGCCGAGCGCATCGGTTCGGAGCTGAATGAATACAGGGAGCTGTTTACCGGCACTTTTGAAAAAGTCGCCAAGGTTGTCGCGCCCGAATACGTTCTGTTCAATTTCCACGACGGGCTGCAAAAAGAGGAATTCTGGCAGCGGGTCAGCTTCGGCCATGCCATCGGCACCATGTTCTGGGCGCACCGCCTGTTTGAAGTGCCTTGCGACGGCGAAAACGAATTCAGCGCGCGCCGCGAGGCCTGCAAGGCGCTGGTCTATAGCGAACAGGCGGACCAGCTCGCCGATTGCTCCATCCGTCCCGATATGGCCTTTTATCCCGGCAACGGCAATTCGGCGGTGATCTATGACCGCCGCAGCGCGCCGCAGGGGGAAAAAGACATTCTGGCCGAAATGGTCTGTGTGCAAAACGTGTTCTATGTCACGGCGGAGGATATCGACCGCGATTTGTTTTATCTGTCCAACGAACTGGACCGGCGCAAACATACGCAGGACATGAAAACGCTGGAAAAGCAATCGCGCATTATCGTGGAATACCAGTCCAAGATTTCGCTGTTCGTCGCCATGTATGACGATTTTGACAATCATCTGGACCCGCAATCCGTCAAGGTCTGGCATGCGCTGGAATCGGCCTGGCAAACCCGCGACCGCTTCCGCAATCTGGATACCAAGCTGGACATGATCGATAAAATCTACCGCCGCATCATGGAAAGCCTGTCGCATTTGTATGATAAAAGGCTGGGAACCTTTGTGCTGGCCTTTACGTTGATCAGCACGTTGTCCGTCATTGTCGATACCGTGGACTTCACGCAGGGCGGCGATCTGGGCCCGCCCAGCTTGCTGCGTCTGGTTGTTCTCGGCGCCATGGGGGCAATGGTGCTGTTTCTTGCGGTGCGCCTGCTGCGCGCGCGTGATTAACGGCGTTAAGTTTGGCAAAAAGCCGCATCGCGGCTTGCACCGACGGCGGGCGGCTTTTATACTCGGGCCACGCCGGATATATGAGCGTCTAGAAACGAGGGGATCCGATATGAAGAAATTTGTCACAATGGCTTTTTTAAGCGCGTCCTTGCTGCTCGCGGCTTGCGGCGACAAAGCCGCCGATAAAGTGGATGCGGCGCTGGCTGAAAAATTCAATACAAGCCTTTGCTTGGAGGAGCTGCAAAGTTTTCCGCATACGTCCCGTCACAGTCCGCGCGACTGGTTGCAGCCCTTGGTCGATGCGGGATTGCTGGACATGACGGAGCGCGAAATGACCCATAGTCCTGTGAAGGTATATGACTATACCATGACGAAGAAGGCGGAAAAATATACGGATAATAACCGCTTCTTTTGTTACGGCAAACAGGAGTTCGTGCGCGTCGAAGGCTTGAACAAGCCTGAAGGCGGATTTAAACCCGGTTATAAAGCCAATGTGAAAGTCTTCGTCAAATGGAAGGTTGAGGCAGACTGGGCCAAGGCGCTGAAAGGAAAGGTTCAATCGGGCGAATTCACCTATCCTGCCGTTGTGATCTTTAAAGACGACGGCACGATCCATGTCCTGAAATAACCGTATAAAAAATCCTTTAAAAACAAAGCCCGGCAATCCACCGGGCTTTGTTTTTTTTGACAAGACGGCAGGATATGCCATAACATGGAAAGAAACGTTGTGCAGGGCAGCATTCTTCTGCCACAATCATGCACTTTCATATCAAACGAACAGGATGACCTTTATATGCCGGATCGTAAACTGCAACGCATTGTCATGATCGGCGCGACGGGTTCGGGCAAGACGACGCTCGGCCGCCGCGTGGCGGAGAAACTGCGCCTGCCGCTGGTCGATCTGGATGAATTGCACTGGCTGCCCGGCTGGAAGGCCCGCCTGCCCGACGAATTTCTGGAACTGGTCGAACGGGCTGCCGGTGCGGAGGAATGGGTGATGTGCGGCAATTATTCCGGCGTGCGCGAAGCCGTCTGGCCGCGTGCGGATGCGATCGTCTGGCTGGATTATCCGTTTTTGCTGGTGCTGCGCCGTTTGCTGGGCCGTACCCTGCGCCGCATCCATGACCGGCGCGAGGTCTGCAACGGCAATGTGGAAACATGGTCGCAGGCTTTGTCCAAGGACAGCATCATCGTCTGGCTGTTCCGCAGTTACTGGCGGCACCGCGAAGCCTATCAGAAAGTTTTCCGCGACCCTGGACTTTATCCCAATGCCCGCTATATCCGTTTGAAATCGCCGGCGGAGGCGGAGGCATGGCTTGCATCGCTCAAGCCGCCCGAGACTGAAACCACGCCGCCCGCCGGTGCGGATGAACCCTTTCCTGCCAAAGCGAGTGCCTGACCCATGACATCCCGGCCGCAATTGTTTACGCCCGTCACGTTTCGTAACCTGACCTTGCGCAACCGCATCGGCGTCTCGCCCATGTGCCAGTATTCCGCCACCGACGGTTTTGCAACCGACTGGCATCTGGTGCATCTCGGCGCGCGGGCAGCGGGCGGCGCGGGGCTGGTGATCATGGAAGCCACCGCCGTGCAACCCGAAGGGCGCATCACGCCCGGCTGCACCGGTCTTTGGGATGACGCGCATATCCCGCAATTGGCGCGGATTGCCGCTTTTATCCGCGCACAGGGCGCGGCGGCGGGTATTCAGCTGGCGCATGCGGGGCGCAAGGCATCCTGCGATCTGCCGTGGAACGGCGGCAAACCCCTTGCGGCAGATCAGGGCGGCTGGCAAACCGTGGCGCCTTCCGCCATTCCTTTTGCGGAAGACTATCCCGTACCGCGCGCCATGACGCAGGAGGACATTGCCGCTTTCAAGGACGCCTTTGTCGCCGCCGCAGGCCGCGCGGTTGCGGCGGGCTTTCAGGTGATCGAGCTCCACGGGGCGCACGGGTATTTGATGAACGCATTCCTCTCTCCCCTGTCCAATAAACGCGAGGATGCCTATGGCGGCAGTTTTGAAAACCGCTGCCGGTTGATCCTTGAAGTCGCCGAAGCCGTCCGCGCCGCGGTGCCGGAAGAAATTGTGCTTGCCGCGCGGCTCAGCTGCACGGATTGGGTGGACGGCGGCTGGACGGGGGATGACAGCGTTGCGCTGGCCCGTTTGCTGAAACAAAAAGGCGTCGATTTCATTGATTGTTCCACCGGCGCGATTGTGGCGGATGCGCAAATTCCCGCCGCGCCCGGTTATCAGGTGCCTTTCGCGGCGCAAATCCGCAAGGAAGCCGCCATCCCGACCGCCGCCGTGGGGCTGATTACCGAAGCCGCGCAGGCGGAGGACATTATTGCGGGCGGGCGCGCCGATATGGTCTTTATCGCCCGCGCGTTTTTGCGCGATCCCTATTGGGCCGTGCATGCGGCGCAGGAACTCGGCGCGGAAACGGATATCGTGCCGCCGCAATATCTGCGCGGCTATCATGCCGCCCGTACAACGCCTGCCGCGCGTAAAACAGGGTGATGCCGATGGCGGACGGCATGCGGGTGCGCCTGTTCCGCCCGGATGAATGGGCGCTTTACAAAAACATTCGCCTGCGCGCCCTGCAAACCGATCCGCAGGTTTTCAGCGCCACCTATGCCCGCGCCGCGGCGGAGCCCGACAGTCACTGGCAGGCGGGATTGTCCGATCCCGATACCGTCGGCATTTTCGGCGTGTTTGATCAGGCGGATCTGATCGGCATGACGGGGATTGCCGTTTTGCGTGACGACCCGTCGCGCGCGGCGGCGAAGCTCTGGGGTTCGTGGCTGGTACCGGCGGCGCGCGGGCGCGGGTTTTCCGTGCCGATGTATCAGGCGCGGCTCGACTGGGCACGGCGGCATCCGACAGTGCGGCGGATCATTGTTTCCCACCGGCAAAGCAATACCGCCTCCATGCGCGCCAATCAAAAACACGGTTTTGTCCGCACGCATGCGGAAGATCATCTCTGGCCTGACGGCGTTTCGGAACCGCACGTGTTTTATGAATTGCGGCTCGATAAATAAGGCATAAAAAAAGCACCTTGCGGTGCGGGGGAAGCGGTCTTTCGGGCGGTCTAGTTTTTCGGCAGCAGGGGGGCGATCTTTTGGGCGAACTGGATGATCTCGCGCCCTTTTTTGAATTCGCCGCGCACTTCCCATTCGCCGTTGTCGGGCAGGGTGACTTCCGCCGTATATTCGCCGGGGCCGGTTTGTGAAAAGGCAACGCCCGGCAAAATCTGTTCCTTATCGCCGACAAGAGAGATTTGCGCGGTGAAGGCATCCACCTCCACAGGCTTGTCGAAAATATTTTGCGTATAGGCAATGACCTTGTGGCGTCCGGCTTCCGCCTTTTCAATACGCACCCATCCGCTCCATGGCGGCACTTCCGGAATGGCGCGTCCGAAGTGGGCGGAGCGCGTAATGGTTTGCGTGTGCATGGTGCTGCGGGCAATTTCCGCCGGCGATATTTCGTAGCGCGTGGGCAGCGCCCCCACGGCGGCGGGGTCATAGGCCAGTTCCTTGTTCACCACAAAATGGCTGAATAGCGCATAGGCAATGGCCAGCAGCAGGGCGAAAATCAGCAGGGGGCTGACAAGCGGTCTGCCTTTGTCGGGTTTCGGCTCTTTTTCTGACATGTCGGGCTTTCAATAAAATTTTGTAAAAATATGCGTCCCTATCCCTCCATGATAAGCGAGCGGCGGGAATTTTTCAAAACCATTTCAAGTGCCTGAAAAACGGCCGTTTGGTGCTTTTTCTTTGGAGAGAGACGGGGGGCGTTCGGGAAAGGCAGTAAAAGCTGCGTGACGCGCTGCCGCCTTGGCTTTACAATCGGGGCCAAAAGGAACCTCCGATGACCCTGCACATCCGCCCCGCTCTCTTGTCCGATCTCTCCGTTCTTTACGGCATTGCCGATGCCATGGGCGCGCACCATGAAAAGGATTATTTCGAACGCTGTTTGCAGGAACAAACGGCAGGCCGCCGCCTGTTGTTCATCGGCCTGCATGACGATGCGCCGGTGGGGTACGTGCAGCTGAACTGGCAACCCGTCTATGCGATGTTCCGCCGTCTGGATGTGCCGGAAATACAGGATCTCAACGTTATTCCAACGGCGCGGCGGCAGGGTTTCGGCGCGCAGCTGGTGGAATATTGCGAAATGCGCGCCCGCCAGCACGAAAAAACGCATATCGGCATCAGCGTCGGGCTTTATGCCGCTTACGGCCCTGCGCAGCGGCTTTATGTGCGGCGCGGCTATGTGCCCGACGGCGCGGGCGTGGCGGCAGACGACGTGCCGCTGCAGGGCGGGGAGATCCGCGCCATTGATGATGCGCTGACCTTGAAGCTGATTAAGGAACTTTGAAACGCCGTTGCGATTGCTGCGCTGCGGGACGCGCGGACATCTGCGCGTCATTCGGATAATTTACAAAATTAAATTGCTTTTTGCCCCGAAACCCGCAGAAAGCCTGGGCTGTTAACGAAAAATTAATATTTATCGCCTTAAATCCGCCTCAATTTTCTGTCCATAATACGGACGAGAGATTTAAACGACGAAACAGCAAGCGGACTTTAAATCCATGAAGCGATATCCAAAAACGGTACTTTTGCCGCGCCGCCTGTGCGAAACGCAGGCCGGCAATCTGGCACATGCGGTGGGGCGTATTGCCTTCCGCCCGGGCCGGCCGATGTTGGTGGAACATCTCGGCGGGCTTTATCTGGAACACGATCTTGGCGGCGCGGTGGTGACGCCGGGGTATGGCGATGAATATTCCATTGTCCATGTTTTTGAAGAAGAGCGCGGCGGCAGGCTTTAGCCTGCCGGCAGTAGCCTTTTGCGCGGCCATTGGCTATGCTGGTTTCCGGTCAGAGGGCAACAGCATTTATCCTGCAAAGGCAGCCGCGATGTTTTTCAAGATCCTGCGATATTCGATATGTGTTCTGGCCTGCGCGGCGTGGCTGCCGCTGGCGGCCTGCGGGGAACGGCAGGCAAACCCGCTGATCGGCGAATGGGTGCTGAATACGGCGCAAATGGCGGAAGACGCCGCCGCGCGCATTCGCCATGCCGCGCCGGACAGCAAGGATAATATCATGCGTCTGGCATTCACGCATCAATACGTGCTGCTGGGCACCTATAACCCGCCGAAGCCGCGCCGGAAAAACCTGACGCCGCAGGATCCCGAATTCTACGAAGACACATCGGACAAAAACAAGCCGCCGCAGGGGCGCAAAATTCCGGCAACCTATCAGGTGCATCCCGCGGCCGAGGGTAAGAAACCTGTGGTGACGGTCATGATGGAAGATATGCCGAAACGCGAGGTCACCATCTACAGCTACGGCGACACCGAATTCATCATCTGGCCTGTGGACGGTATCGAATACCGCTACGAGCGGCCGAAGCACTGACGCCCCGTGACCGATATTGCCGACATCACGCCGCACATGCTTTTAAACGCCTATGCCATGGGCGTTTTCCCCATGGCCGACGGACGGCATGCGCGCAAGCTCGGATGGTATGATCCCGACCGGCGCGGGATTTTTCCGCTGGAGCATTTTTACGTGCCGCGCCGCCTGCGCCGCACGGTTTTGCAACGGGTTTATGACGTGACTATCAACCGCGATTTTGAATCCGTCATCCGCGCCTGCGCCGATGTGCGGCGGGATACATGGATCAATGATGCGATCATCGATCTCTACCTGCGCACGCACCGTCTGGGTTTCGCGCATAGCGTGGAGGCGCGGGACAAAGAGGGCCGGTTGGTCGGCGGGCTTTACGGCATCGCCCTCGGCGGCGCGTTTTTCGGGGAAAGCATGTTCTCCGCCGCGCGCGATGCCAGCAAGGTTGCGCTGGTGCATCTGGTCGCGCGGCTGAAGGCGCGGGGCTTTACGCTGCTGGATACGCAGTTTGTGAACCCGCATTTGCTGCAATTCGGCTGCATCGAAATTTCCCGCGCGGAATATCATGCGCGGCTGGCCGCGGCGCTGGCGCAGGAGACGCGGTTTGCGGATTATTCGGCGGCGGAATCCTCGGGCGTGCCCCGGGGCGCGGCTTCGGATGAATATTCCTCCGATTTTGCCTGCGTGGCCGATTTCTTGCAGTCGATGACCCAGACATCATAGACAGGGTGCTGCATTGCCGAGATGGAGGGGCTGGAGGCGAACATCCAGCCGCTGAAAACCCATTTGGATTCGTCTTCGTAAGGCTGGCGTTCCCAGATTTGCAAAAAGGCCGCGCTTTCGGGCTGTTCGATGGGCGCGGATTTGCGGCAGGCCTGCACCTTGATGAACAGGGAATCGCCGAACTTCACCGTTTTGCCCACGGGAATGTCAAAGGTATGCGTGCGGGCCGAAAGCTTGTCGATGGTACGCAAAACGACAACGCCGTAATCCTCCATCTTGCGCGCATGTGCCGTTGCGGCCGTTCCCGCGATCAGGACGGCAAGGCTCAAAGCGAAAAGAACATGGAGGCGAAAAGGGCGCACGGGAATTATTCCGCCGTCGCGGCATTGCCGCCGTCTTTATCCTTGTTCATGCTGAAAATGACCTGCCCCAGCAGTTTTTCAAGACCGGGCGGGGATTGCGTGTATTCGATCTGGCCGCCGTTTTCCAGCATTTCATCGGAACCGCCGGGTTCCAGCGACAGGAACTTGCCGTCCAGGAAGCCCGCGCTGGAAACGACAGCGGCGGTATCGGCGGGGATGCTGATGCCGTTGTCGATCTGCATGCGCACGACGGCCTGATAGGTTTGCGGGTCAAGGTCAAAACCGCTGACGCGCCCGACCTTCACGCCGCTGATGCGCACGGGGCTGCCGATTTCCACACCGTCAATGGTGGTGAAATTGGCGGTGATTTCATAGCCGTCTTTCGTGCCCAGACCGGCCGTGCGGTGGAAAAACACGGCAAAACCCAGCGCCACAAAAAGGACGACGGCACCCATTACGGTTTCGACATTGTTTCTTTGCATTTCGGTTCTTTCCTGAATGTCTTTCGGTTGGTTTATTCGGGCGGTTGCCATGCCGTGTAATCGGCGGTGGCGGCGGCGCGCTTGCCGTCCTTCAGCGCATGGCCGGGCGGCAGATAGGCCTGATCCGTGCCGGTCATGTTCGGCTGGTGCGGCTTTTGCCAGCTCTTGCGGTATTTGCTGTTATCGGCGGGCAGGTTGTCCGTCTGGTGATGCAGCCAGCCGTGCCATTCGGGCGGCACCAGCGAGGCTTCGGGCTTGCCCTTGTACATGACCCAGCGGCGCTCGCGCTTCTGGCCGCGGCGCGGCTTGCCGCGATAGTAGGTATTGCCCAGATGATCCTCCCCGACCTTGCGGCCGGAGAACATGGTTTTGAATACCATGGAAACATTGCTGAGAACGCCGAATATGGAAATGTTTGCCATAGGGATACTCTGTTTTTCTTGTTCGGGGCATACCCCCTTTGGATATGCGCCATAATATGCCCCAGAATCATCAAACCGCAATGTTTTTCTCTGCCGCGCCGCGCCAAAAAGCGCGCAAAAGCGGCGGGGCATCATATGCAAAGGCATATTGATCGCTCATATCGGCTGTGCGACATTAAAAATCCGGCCTGACCGTCTGGATTCTTGTTTACGTTGTCGCTGTTTTTACAGAAAGGGACGCTTTGCGTTTCGTCCGCCTTTTTACCCACCCTGATACCGACCCGTTCGATACGGTCGCTTTTCGCCGCCTGACGACCGAGGCGAGCGAAACTGTAACCGTGCCCGCCCGTTGGGGCAGCGTTGCGGTCGAGGTGCTGGTGGATCAGGTCTTTTACCCCCATGCCCTGCCGCCCGCGACCAGACGCGCGGCGGATCATCCGCTCGGCGCGCGCCTGCCCGATTTCCTCTGGCCGCAGGAAGCGGATGACACCGCCGATGTCACCGCGCCGCGGTTCGAGCGTGATATCCGCGACGTGCTGCACCGCGTGGCGGGCGGTCTTGCCTATCACGCGTTTTGCGCGGGGCTTTTGGACAATGCGGAAGATGCCCGCGCGTTTTACGACGAATTGCGCCATGTGATGCTGCACCGTATCGCCCTGCCGGAGATTTCCTTGCTGGCCACCGCCGGTTTGCAATGGGCCTATGGGCTGGCCGATGCGCCGCGCTATCGTCCCGCGGAAAGCATTGATGCCTTTCCGGCGGATTTCGCCGTCGCAGGCGCGGCGCTGGGCGGCACGCTGGCCGTGGATGCGCAAACGCCTGTTACCGATTTGCAAAAACGCCTGCGCCTGCTGGCCGACATGCGCGCGATTGAAAACCCCGATGCGCCGCCGCTGACCGTGACCATTCCTGCCGAACATGCGGAAAGCCTTGCGCTTACCGATATGCTGACGCAGGCCGAAGTTTCCCGCGTGGCGGAAGATCTGGGCCGCCGGATGTTGCAAACGGCATCGCATCACGTCATGGATGCCTGTGACCGCGACGCGGTGCGCGGCTTTGACCCTGCCTTTAACAGCCGCCTGTCGCGCGTGATGGCGGAAATGCGCGCCGCCGGCACGCCCGAAGCCGTTTTGCACCGCGCCCTTGCCTATGCGGAGCAGGGCTTTGAAAGCATCCATCAATATGATGTGCCGCCGGATGCCGAACCGGTCCGCGTGCCCGATGTGGTGCTGTCCGTGCCCGACGCGCTGATCGAAACCGCGCTGACGGGGCATGGATTTTTGCTGGTCGAGGCAGGGCAGGCCAAACAGCATGCCGATGCCGCAAGGCTCTGGGACCGCGTGGCCGAAGCCGTCTGGTCTTCCGGCGCGCCGCAGGTGTTTTTCCGCGACAGCGCGGCAGGCGGGGAAGACGATCGTTTGCTTTCGCCCTCCGCAACAGGCGGGCTTGTTTTTACGGCGGGGGTCGGCGCGCCGGCCGCGACGATCAATCTGGCGGCGCTGGCGCTGCCGGCCGAACGCGCAGGTTTGCTGGATGCGGAACGCTTGCAGCATGTCGCGCGGTTGATGACGGTCGCGCTGGAGGCTTCTTTTGAGGCCGGCGATTTTTCTGCGGCCACGCGCGCGCAGCGCCCGCTGGTGATCGGCGCGGCGGGGCTTTCGGCGCTGTTGATGTCCTCAGGTATCGCCTATGACAGCACGCCGGGGCAGATACTGGCCGCGCAGGCGGTGGCCTTGCTGACGGGAACCTGCCTTGCCGCTTCCGCCGAAATGGCGGACAAGATCGGCGCTTGCGATGATTACGCGGCCGATGCGGCAAAGCATCTGGCGGATATGAAGGCGCGCATGGCGGCGCTTGCCGGTGCTGCCGGCCCGGCCAAGGGCGTGATGCGCCGCCCGCCGGTGTTGAATCCCGCGCTCTCCCCCGATCCCGCGCTTGCGCAGTCGGTGGAGGCTGTCTGGGACAAAGCCTATCGTCTGGGCAAGGAGCAGGGCTTCCGCCATTTGCACGTTACGGGGCTTGCAACGCCGCTGCCACTGCAGGGGCTGATGGGCGTCACCGCGCGTGACATTGCGCCGGAGGCGGGATTGATCCGCTTCGAAGGATTCTTCGGCGATGACAATGCAGATGTGAACGCCGTGTACGGCAAGGAGATCAACCCCGCCGTCATGCAGGGGTTGAAGCGTCTTGGCTATACGACCGCACAGATCGAGGATATTTACGCCTATGCCGTCGGCCACGGCACGCTGCTCGATGCGCCGATGATCAACCACCGCACCCTTGCCGCCAAGGGCTTGTCTGCGGAGGCGATTGCCGCCGTGGAAAAAGCCCTGCCTGCCGCGCAGCATATCAGCTATGCCTTCAACCGCTGGACGCTCGGCGCGGCTTTTGACGATTTTGTGGTGTATAACGACGATTTCCTCGGCGCGCTGGGGTTTAGCGAAGATGACATCGACGCCGCAAATCTTTACGCCTGCGGCGCCATGACGATTGAAGGCGCGCCGCATTTGAAGCCCGACCATCTGGCGGTTTTCGATTGCCTGTTGCCGGGCGGTTTCGGCGTGCGCCGCGTCTCGCCGGAGGCGCAAATCCGCATGCAGGCGGCGGTGGAACCTTTCCTGTCGGGCGCGGCGATGCAAACGCTGTCGCTTGACCGGCATGTCGATATTGCCGATGTGCAACGCTTGTTGCTGCTGGGCTGGGAGCTGGGCGTGAAGCGTCTGCGCCTGTGGCGCGAGGGATCGTCCCTGCTGCATCCCGCGCTGGCCTTGCCGCAAAAATGGGAAACCTCGCTTTTCGCCGAGGAAGAGGAAGAGCGCGCGCGCCTGAAGCGCCGCAGCGGCCGCGCATCCTAGAACAAAACGCTAGCTGCCGAGCGGCGTATTGCGGTTTTTGATGGAAATCGTTTTCAGCGTTTTGACGCGGCGCTGGCTGCCCTCCAGCAGCGGGGCGTAGCGGGCGCGTTCCTCGCTGGCGAATTTTTCTTCCACCATATTGATGACGCTGTCGTCATTTTGCTGGCGGGCGATGTCGAGGATGTTATGCCCCTCCGCATTCACGGCATGAATATCCGCGCCGTGTTTGAACAGCGCCTCCATAATATCCTTGCGTCCCACCGTCACGGCGCGCATCAGCGGCGTCCACCCGTGTTTTGCGGCGATATTGGGATCGGCCTTTGCCTCCAGCAGCGACGTGACGATATTGAGACGGCCCAGCCCGACGGCCCAGCCGAGCGGCGTGATATCATCCGTATGCAGCGTATTGACCTCCGCCCCTGCCGCGAGGATCAGCTTGAAGGCCCGCTCCATCCCGTCCTGCACGGCGGCGAAAAGGGGGGTGAATTTGAATTTGTCCTGAATATTCACAGGCACGCCCGCCGTTATCAGCTGGATGCCTACGTCTTCATGATGTTCGCGCAAGGCTTCCAGCAGCGCATTGCGTCCCTGATTGTTGACGGCGGTCAGGTCAACGCCGATGGACAGGAAATGATCCACAATCGGCAGATGTCCTTCATGTGCGGCATGGATCAGCGGCGTATTGCCGAAACGGTCGCGTGCTTCGGGGTTCGCGCCTTCTTTCAGCAAGGAGATCACGGCGGGAAGATCGTTATGGTCGATGGCGTCGAAAAGGCTGTCGTTCAAACGCGTCTGCTGCGCCGGAGCGGCAGGCGCAGGGGCCTTGTTTTTGTTGAGGCTATTAAAAATGTTTTTCAGGCGCATCGGCCGTGAATCCTTATCCTGCGGTTCTGTACAAATTATTCTACATAAAAGTTTATAAATGAATAAACATATGAAAATCGGATATCCGGCGCGGCGGGCTGTAATATATTCTTATATATTTCAATTGGTTAGGCTTAAATTACGGACTTTTGCAGCGGGCGGGGCAAAATTAGGATATAATTAAGGAAGGTATGACATTCTGTAGCTGTTACCAGAATCGCCGTTCATCAGGAGGCAAACATGGGTGCAGACGACAAAAATACCAATAATGACTGGGATGCCTGGGTCCCGGAAATTCTGTCATCCGAATGGGCGGCGGGAAAATTCCCCGAGGTGCGCGAAAACTTCAGTCGTGCCTTCCCGCGCGGCGAAAAGGGCGCGGCGCTGTCCTCCAAACAGGAATATGCGCAAAACGCCGCCGTGAACCTGAAGAATTTCGGCAATACGTGATAAATCCGCATTAAATATTGAACCGCTCCCAAAGCTCCTTTAGGCTTCTCGCCAAAGGAGCTTTTGTTATGACCGAACCTGCGAAAAAAGATCTTTCCGTCATCGAACGCTTGCAAGGCATGGGCATCAAACTGCCCGCGCCCGCCGTGCCGGTGGCCAGCTATGTGCCCTATGTCATCACGGGCAATACGCTGTATGTTTCCGGCCAGCTGCCCGTGAATGCCGACGGGGGGATGATCAAGGGACATCTGGGCAAGGATGTCAATCTGGAGGAAGGGGCCGAAGCTGCGCGCTGGTGCGCGATCAATATTCTGGCGCAGGCGCAGGCCGCGCTCGGCGGCGATCTGGAGCGCATCGTGCGCTGTGTGAAACTGGGCGGCTTTGTCGCCTCGTTGCCGGATTTCACCGATCATCCCAAGGTCATCAACGGCGCTTCCGACCTGATTGTCGGCGCGCTCGCCGATGCGGGCAAACATGCGCGTTTCGCCGTGGGCGTGGCGGCCTTGCCGCTCGGCGCTGCGGTCGAAGTGGATGCGGTTTTCGAAATCAAATAAAACGCGACAGGCGGGGAAGCGGGATATGACGGGCGTACCGGGAATTTTTTGCGCGGTGGATAAAAACAATCTGGCCGCGGCAAAGGAACTGGTCGCCATGCTGTCCCCGCTGCCGTTGCATATCAAGCTGGGGCTGGAATTTTTTGTCGCGGAGGGGCCGCAGGGTGTGGCGGCCATTCGCGCCATGCTGCCGGCCTCTGCCAAAATTTTTCTGGATCTCAAACTGCATGACATTCCGAATACCGTGGCGGGCGCGGTGCGCGCCGCGGCGGCAGCGGGGGTGGATTTTCTGACCCTGCACGCAGGCGGCGGGCATGAAATGATGCGTGCTGCCGTGCTGGCGGCGCAGGATGTCGCGCAGGCAACGGGCAGGCCCGCGCCCTGCCTGCTGGGGGTTACGGTGCTGACGCATATGGATGCGCGGGACCTTTCCGGCATCGGCATTGATGCCGCGCCGGCGGATCAGGTATTGCGTCTTGCCCGGCTGGCGGCAGAGGCGGGCATGGGCGGCGCGGTCTGCGCGCCGCAGGAAATCGCCGCGCTGCGGGCTGCGCTGCCCGCGGATTTCAAACTGGTCGTGCCGGGGATTCGCCCCGCAGGCAATGCGGCGGGCGACCAGAAGCGGATCATGACCCCCGAGGAAGCGGGAAAACTGGGCGCGGATTATCTGGTCATTGGCCGCCCCATCACCGAAGCGGCCGATCCCGTGGCCGCCGCAGGGGCGATTTTGGCGGCGCTGGCGGCAAAAGCGGCCTGATTTTACCGGCCTGTCCCTCTTAACTGCTTTATGAAAATAATTATTCCAGTGACGTTTTGCTTTGCGGCATGTTAAAAAACGCATGTCCCGCTGAAGGGGGGAGATCCCTATCTCTTTTTCGGATCTTTCTTTCGGCAGCCGCAAGGTTCAACAAGGATTTGACGTAACCATGAACTGGATCAACAACTTTGTGCGCCCCAAAATCAAGGCGCTGATGGCGAACAAAAAAGACGTGCCCGATAACCTCTGGCATAAATGCCCGGGCTGCGATGCCATGCTGCATCATCAGGAGCTGGTCAAGAACCTGAACGTCTGCAACCAGTGCGGTCATCATCTGCGCATGGGCGTGATGGAACGTCTCGACATGATGTTCGACGACGGCGAATACCAGCTTGTGGATCTGCCGAAAACCATCGTCGATCCGCTCAAATTCCGCGATCGCAAGAAATATACCGACCGCCTGAAGGAAGCGCAGAGCAGCACGGGGCGCAAGGACGCCATTGTCGTCGCGCAAGGCACCATTGGGGGGCAGACGGCCGTGATCGCCGCGCTGGATTTCAGCTTTATGGGCGGCTCCATGGGTGCGGCGGTCGGCGACGGCCTTGTGACCGCATCGCGTCTTGCCGTTATGCTGAAGGCGCCGTTTATCGTCATTCCCGCATCGGGCGGCGCGCGCATGCAGGAAGGCATGCTGTCGCTGATGCAAATGCCGCGCTCCGTTATCGCCGTTGAAATGGTGAAGGAAGCAAGGCTGCCCTATATCGTTTTGCTGACCGACCCCACCACGGGCGGTGTCAGCGCGTCCTTCGCCATGTTGGGCGACCTGCATATCGCAGAACCGGGCGCGCAGATCGGTTTTGCGGGCCGCCGCGTCATTCAGGAAACCATTCGCGCGCATCTGCCCGAAGGCTTCCAGACGGCGGAATACCTGCGCGACCACGGGATGGTCGATATGGTTGTGCCGCGCCATGAATTGCGGGAAAAAATGGGTACCGTCATCCGCCTGTTGATGAAAGCGGATGACAAAACCGCCGCCCGCGCGCCGAAGAGCAAGCGCGCCAAAGCCAACGGCCATGCCGCCCCCGAAACGGAAGACGAAGCGGGCGTCTGATTTCCTTTTTTTTCTGCCCGCGCGGACGCAAGTTTTTATCCGGAGGATCGGGGTGCTGAACCAGAACGCCATAACGCCTGCGGGTATGACACCGGCCGACTGGAACTATTCCCCGCATCCCGCGGTCGAGGAAACGCTGCAACGCATCCGCGCCGCCTATCCGCCGCATCTGCCGAAGGGGCTGGACCGTTTCAGGGTGCTGCTCGCGCGTCTTGGCCATCCGCATCTCTCCCTGCCGCCCGTTTTTCACGTTGCGGGCACGAACGGCAAAGGTTCCACCATCGCTTTTTTGCAGGCGGCGTTTGAAGCGGCAGGCCAAAGCGTGCATCGCTTTACCTCGCCGCATCTGGTGCGTTTTTCCGAACGCATCGTCGTGAACGGCAAGCCGGTTGCCGATGACATGCTGCTGGCCCTGATCGCGGAGGTCGAGGCCGTGGCCGATACGGCGGAGATTTCCTTTTTCGAATTTTTCACCGCGCTTGCCTTTCTTGCCTTCCACCGCCACCCCGCCGATGCGGTTTTGCTGGAGACGGGCGTGGGCGGGTTGTATGACGCCACAAATGTGGTTGTAGATCCCGCCGCCGTTATTCTAACGCGCATTTCCTTTGACCATATGCGCATTCTGGGCGATACGCTGGCCGATATCGCGGCGCAAAAGGCGGGGATCATCAAGCCAAAATCCCCGGTCATTATTGCGCCGCAGGCGGCGGATGACGTGAATGATGTTTTTTTACGCGCGGCGGCGGCGGCGGGGGCGGGGCGCGTGATGCTGGCGGGGCGCGATTTCTTTGTCACGCCGGCCGAGGATGGTTTTATTTATCGCAGCGATGCGGGGCAGACGGCCCTGCCGCCGCCGGCGCTGGCGGGGCAGCATCAATTCGGCAATGCCGCCTGTGCCGTGGCCGCGCTGGAAGCGGCGGGGTTTGATACGCTTGCCGCGGCGGATAACTTTTCACGCGCCCTGCGGCGCGTGTCATGGCCGGGGCGCTTGCAGCGGGTGACGGAAGGCGCGCTCGCCGCGCTTTTGCCCGCAGGCTGGGAACTGTGGCTGGACGGGGCGCATAATGACAGCGGGGCGGAGGTGCTGGCCGCGCATCTGCGCCAGTGGCAGGGGGAAATGCCCCTACATCTGGTGACGTGCTGCAAGGATAAAAAGGATACCACGGCGCTCTACGGGCGCTGGACGGGGCTGTTCGATTCCGCAACGGCGACGGATTTTGCGATTGATGCGCCGATGGTGCCGGCGGCGGATGTGGCGGCGGTGCTGCGCCGTCTGGGATTTGCGGATGTGACGATGGCGGAAAGCCTCACGGCGGCGCTGGCCGCGGTGACGGCAAAAACCGCGCAGCCGTCGCGCATTGTCATTGCCGGCTCGCTTTATCTGGTCGGCCATGCCTTGAAACTGAACGGAGAATGACCGATGCCGCAACAGGGAAAACCCGGCCTGCCGCAAAATCCGAACCGCACTATCCGTCACGGCACGGCGGTTTTGTTGCATGATCCGGGCTATGCGGCCTCCGCCGTTTTTTTGCGCGGGGCTTCGGGCAGCGGCAAATCCGACCTTGCCCTGCGGCTGATCGCGCGCGGGGCGGAGCTGATCGGCGACGATCAGGTCGAACTCGAAAAACGGCAGGAAAACGTGTATGCGGGGCCTGTCGATGCGCTGCGCGGGATGATCGAGGTGCGCGGCATCGGCCTGTTGCGCTATCCGGAGGCCGCGCCCGCAAAATTGCGCCTGATTGTCGATCTGGTGGGGCGCGCGGATGTCCCGCGCCTGCCGGAATGGGAATATATGGATATATTCGGCGTCAAAATCCCGATGGTGAAGCTGCATGCCTTCGATGCTTCCGCACCAGACAAGGTGCATGCCGCGATGATGGTTGTCCATCACCCGAAAATGATTGTAAAATGAGGGCATGAGCAAAGCATCGCCCCGCACATCCGCCGTCCTTCGTTCCACGCCGCCGCATCGCCGTCCGGTGCTGCTGGTGACGGGTTTGTCGGGCGCGGGCCATTCCTCCGCCCTCAAAACGCTGGAGGATATGGGGTATAAGGCGGTGGACAATCTGCCCATCGCCCTGCTGGTTCCGCTGCTGACGGCGGGGGCGGGCGGCGACATGCCCGTCGCGGTCGGCATTGACAGCCGCACATGGGATTTCAGCGGCGCGGAACTGCTCGATGCCGTTGAAAAACTGAAAGCGCGGCCGGAGCTGGCCGTGAAGCTGATTTTCATGGATTGTCAGGACGATGTTTTGCAGCAGCGTTTCACCGAAACGCGCCGCGTGCATCCGCTGGCCACCGACCGTCCCGTGCGCGACGGCATTGCGATGGAACGCCAGATCATGGCGCCCGTGCGCGACAATGTCGATTACGTGATCGATACTTCCGGCCTGCGCCCGCAGGATCTGAAACGCATCCTGACAGGCTATTTCCGCCTAAACACGGAAAGCGGCGTGTCGGTTTTCATCACCTCCTTCGGTTTTCGCAACGGTTTGCCGCGGGAATCCGACATGGTTTTCGATGTGCGCTTTCTGGACAATCCGCATTGGGATCCGGTTCTGCGCCCGCTGTCGGGGCTGGATGCGCCGGTCGCGGATAAAATCGGCCGCGACAAAACCTTCAAAAGCTTTTTCGCCAATATGACAGGCATGATCGCCCCCCTGCTGCCGCATTTTGAAAGCGAGGGGCGGCATTACCTGACCATCGCCATCGGCTGCACGGGCGGGCGGCATCGCTCCGTCTATGTGGCCGAACGCCTTGGCGCATGGTTCCGCCGCGCAGGCCACCGCACCGAAGTGCGCCACCGCGATCTTGCGGGCTGGACGGCGCGGCAGGGGCTGGAGGCGCCCGCAACGGCAAAACCGAAAGCCGGGGCAGGGAAAAAAACAGCAAAACCACCGACCAAACCAAAAGCAAAAAGGAAACGCGCATGATCGGTCTTGTCATCGTCACCCATGGCCGTCTGGCCGAAGAATTCATCGCCGTCATGGAGCATGTCGTCGGCAAGCAGGAGAATGTCGCCGCCGTCTGCATGGCGCCCGATGACGATCTTGACCAGAAACGGCAGGAAATCGAAAAAAAGGTCAAGGAAGTGAATACCGGCAAGGGCGTGATCATCCTGACCGATATGTTCGGCGGCACGCCGTCGAACCTTGCCATTGCCGCGACCTCCGATAAATCGGTCGAGGCGCTGGCGGGCATCAACGTGCCGATGCTTATCAAGCTGGCATCCGTCCGTCAGACGGAAACCGTGCAAAAGGCGGCGGAAATGGCCGCCGAAGCGGGGCGCAAATACATCAATGCCGCAACAGCCTTGCTGCAGACGGGGTAAGGGATGTCCGCCCGTCTGGAACGCACTGTTTTGATCGTCAACAAGCGCGGGCTGCATGCGCGCGCGGCGGCGAAATTCGTGCGCCTTGTCGAGGAAATGGGCGGTGACGTGACGGTGGCCAAGGATGATATGGAGGTTTGCGGCTCTTCCATCATGGGGCTTTTGATGCTGTCGGCCAGTATGGATACCGCCATTCGCATCACGGCGGGCGGCGATAATGCCGATGCCGTGCTGGCCGCGCTGGAAGATCTTGTCTCCCGCCGTTTTGACGAGGAGGCATAGGGGCCGTTATCGTGACCAAGACGGAAAAAATTCTGAAAGGCATCGGCGTGTCGCACGGCATCGCCATCGGACCTGCTTTTCTGGTGCAACTCGACCGCCCGCATGTGCCCGTGCGCGCCTTGGCGGAAGCGGACATCGCGGGGGAGCAGGCGCGTTTTGATGCCGCCGTCGAACAGGCGCGGCGCGAGCTTGCGGAGCTGAAGGAACAAACCGGCAAACTGCCCGATACGGCGGCGGAGGAAGTCAGCCTTTTGCTGGAGGCGCATCTCGCCATGCTGTCCGGCTCCCGCCTTGTGCGCGGCGTGCATAAACGCATTGCCGATGACAAAACCAATGCCGAAAACGCCGTCCAGCGGGTGATGAATGACCTCACCGACCAGTTCCGCGCGCTGAAGGACAAATATATCGCCGCCCGCATTGACGATGTGGAGGCGGTGAGCAACCGCCTGATCCGCGTGCTGATGGATCTGCCCTATCTTGCGCTGGATTCCGTGCCGCCCGGCGGCATTGTGCTGGCCAAGGAAATTTCCCCCGCCGATACGGCGCTGATGGATCCCGCGCGCTTTGCGGGCATTGCCACGGTGCATGGCGGCGCGGCGGGGCATACGGCGGTGATGGCCCGCAGTCTCGGCATTCCTGCCGTGCTGGGGCTGGACATGGATATGCTGGATCACGGCGGCCACGGCGCAACGGCAATTGTCGATGGCGTGGCGGGGCTTTTGATCCTCAACCCCGCGCCCGAAACGCTGGCCGATTATCAGGCGCGGCAGGCGGCGATCCAGTCCGACCGCGACGGCCTTGCCAAACTGCAATCCCTGCCCGCCGAAACGGCGGACGGCGCGCGCATCGCCCTGCAGGCCAATCTGGAACTGCCGCGCGATGTGGCGGCGATACAGGCGGCGGGGGCGGAGGGCATCGGGCTTTTCCGTACCGAATTCCTGTTCATGAACCGCAGCACCCTGCCGGACGAGGAAGAACAATATCGGCAAATGGCCGACGTCGTGCACGCCATGGCGGGCAAGCCCGTGACCTTCCGCACGCTGGATATCGGCGGTGACAAGCTGGCCCGCGCCATCGGCCCGTGGCTGGCCGAGGCGACGAACCCCGCGCTGGGCCTGCGGGCCATCCGCCTGTCGCTGAAACAGCCGCAACTGCTGGCCGACCAGTTCCGTGCCATGCTGCGCGTGGCGGCCATCGGGCCGGTCAATATCCTGCTGCCCATGGTGACCACGGCGGAGGAAGTGGAACAGGCCCGCCGCCTGTTGCGCCAGTGCCATGCCGATTTGCAAAAAGAGGGGAAGGAAGTGCCGGAAAAAATCCCGCCCCTTGGCACGATGATCGAAATTCCCGCCGCGGCCCTCTCCGCCGACAGTCTGGCGGCGGTATCGGATTTCTTCGCCCTCGGCACCAACGATCTGGTGCAATATACGGTCGCCATCGACCGCGGCAACGATCAGGTGGCGGCGCTTTACAATCCCCTGAACCCCGCCGTGCTGCGGCTGATCGAATTCACGGTGGAGGCGGCAAAACGCGCGGGCATCCCCATCAGCATTTGCGGCGAAATGGGGGCGGACCCGCAATATACGGCCTTGCTTATGGGGCTTGGCATCCGCGCCTTTTCCGTCGGCCCTGCCGCCCTGCCGCGCATCAAACAGCGAATCAGGGCGCTCCGCCATGCGGATGCGGTGGAACATGCGCGCCATGTCATGAACCAGTACGAGCCGGAGCGCATCCGCATGATTGTGGAGGAATTTGGGGCCTAAAGCCGCCTCTTCCCCGCCATACCCCCCTTTATGGCTTGAGTTTTCGGCTTTTTCGCTTATTTTAGGGCCAGTTTTTTGATGACGCCCCGCGAAAAGGGGCATAGCACCTTTAAGGAGAAGGCGATGACCATGGCACAGGCAAAACCGGCCGCGACCGGCGATTTCAAAGTTAAAGACATTTCGCTGGCGGACTGGGGCCGCAAGGAAATTGCGATTGCCGAAACCGAAATGCCGGGCCTGATGGCGCTGCGCGAGGAATTCAAGGGCAAGGAACCGCTCAAAGGCGCGCGCATCGTCGGTTGCCTGCATATGACGATCCAGACCGCGGTGCTGATCGAAACCCTGACGGCGCTGGGCGCGGAAGTCCGCTGGTCTTCTTGCAACATTTTCTCCACGCAGGATCACGCCGCCGCCGCGATTGCCGCAGCGGGCGTGCCGGTTTTTGCCTGGAAAGGCATGTCGGAAGAAGAATTCTGGTGGTGCATCGAGCAAACCGTTCACGGCCCCAACGGCTGGGTGCCGAACATGATCCTCGACGACGGCGGCGATGTGACCTTGTTGATCCACCAGAAATATCCCGATCTGCTGAAAGACATCAAAGGCCTGTCCGAAGAAACCACCACGGGCGTGCACCGCCTGTATGAAATGGCGAAAAAGGGCGAGCTGAAAGTCCCCGCCATCAACGTCAACGACAGCGTGACCAAATCCAAATTCGACAACCTCTACGGTTGCCGCGAATCCCTTGTGGACGGCATCAAACGCGCAACAGACGTGATGGTTGCGGGCAAGGTCGCGGTTGTATGCGGCTACGGCGACGTGGGCAAAGGTTCTGCCGCTTCGCTGCGCACGCAGGGCGCCCGCGTGCTGGTGACGGAAATCGATCCCATCTGCGCGTTGCAGGCCGCGATGGAAGGTTATGAAGTCACCACCATGGAAGATGCCGCCCCCCTCGGCGATATTTTCGTGACCGCAACGGGCAACGTGGATGTGATTACGCTCGACCACATGCGCGCGATGAAAGACCGCGCCATCGTGTGCAACATCGGCCATTTCGACAGCGAAATCCAGATCGAGGCGCTGCGTAACTACAAATGGGAAAACGTAAAACCGCAGGTGGATGAGGTGATCTTCCCCGACGGCAAACGCCTGATCGTTCTGGCCGAAGGCCGTCTGGTCAACCTCGGCTGCGCAACGGGCCACCCCAGCTTCGTCATGTCCGCTTCCTTCACCAACCAGGTGCTGGCGCAGATCGAGCTGTGGCACAACCACAAGAACTACGAAAACAAGGTCTATGTCCTGCCCAAACATCTGGACGAAAAAGTGGCGCGCCTGCACCTCGGCAAGCTCGGCGTGAAGCTGACGGCCCTTACGGAAAAACAGGCCGCCTATCTGGGTCTGGACGCGCAAGGCCCCTTCAAGCCGGATCATTATCGCTACTGATCCAAAAAATTTCGTGTTGTTACAAACGCTTCCCTTGTTCAGACAAGGGAAGCGTTTTAACATGTAAGACGTGACAGGGGTTGATCCACATAGCACAGCGGCGGGAATGTCGGAGCCGAAACTCTCCTTCCTCGACCGGCTGATCGACATGTTCGTGCCGTCGCGGCGCGAGCAGCGCCGCCTGTCGCGCCAATACGACCGGCTGGAGGCCTTTTCCCGCGCCATTCCGCTGGAATATTGCGGCTGGGATCAGGAAGGCGTGCAGGCCATGTCGCTCGGCTTTTGCAACCTTTTCGGCGTTTCCAAGGTGGACCGGTTCGAGGATATCCAGAACGGTCTTTCTCCCGGCGATGCCGCCGCGCTGGAGGGGCTGTATGACCGCCTGCGCCATTTCGGCGAGCATTTCGAAACCCGCCTGCATACCCGCAACGGCAAAACCGCGTTGAAGGTTTTCGGCAAGCGCGGCGTGATCCAGCAGGGCAAGCAGATTTTTTCCGTCATATGGGCGATGGATATTACCGACGATGCGGTGACCGAACGCAGCACGCTGGACGAAATCGCCCGTGCGGAAAAGCGGGAGGCCGATTTGCGCGCCTCCCTCAACGCCTTGCCCTTCCCCGTCTGGATGCGGGGAGAGACGCTGGATCTTACATGGGTCAACAAATCCTATGCGCGGGTGGTGGATGATTCCGCCGTCGGCGCGGTGGCGGATCAAAAGGAACTGCCGCTGACGGGCGCGGCCCGCGCGGAGCTGTCGCAGCGCGTGCTGGCGCAGCGGGCCATGGCCAAGCTGGTGCCGCAGCATTTGCGCGGGCATATGATTGTGGACGGGCAGCGCCGCCTGTATGAACTGACCGAAGTGCCCATGCCGCAGGAAAAACGCGTGATCGGCATGGCGATTGACGTGACGCGGGAGGAAGAACTGCAAACCTCCTACGACCGCCTGTCCGCCTCGCAGCGCGAAACGCTGGAACAGTTGCGCACGGCGATTGTCATGTTCGATGCCGATATGCGGCTGGAATTTTACAACTCCGCCTATGAACAGCTGACGGGCGTGAACAGCGCCTGGATGAACGGCAAGCCCAAGATCGTGGAGTTGATCGACAAGCTGCGCGAATTGCGCAAAATCCCCGAACAGGCGGATTACAAAACCTATAAACAGCAATGGGTCAGCCGTTTTACTTCCCTGCTGGAACCTTACGAGGAAATGCAATACCTGCCCGACGGCACGGTTGTGCGCATGATCGTCGTGCCACGCCCCATGGGCGGGCTTTTGATGACGATGGAAGATGTCACCAGCCGTTTGCAGCTGGAAAGCTCCTACAACACCCTTATGGCCGTGCAGCGCGAAACGCTGGACAATCTGGCCGAAGGCATCGCGGTTTTCGGCGAGGACGGGCGTCTGAAGCTCTCCAACGAAGCCTTTGCCCGCATGTGGAAACTGTCGGAGATGGAACTGGAAAGCAATCCGCATATCTCCCAGATGCTGGAGCGCAAGGCGCGGTTTTTCCAGACCGAAGACTGGCCGGCGCAAAGAAATACCCTGCTCGGCAATGCGCTGGAGCGCGAATCCCGCAAAGGGCGCGTGGAGCGCAACGACGGTACGGTGCTGGAATATTCCATCGTGCCGCTGCCCGACGGAAATATCCTGAACGCATGGTTCGATATTACCGATACGGTCAAGGTCGAACAGGCGCTGATGGAGAAAAACGCCGCGCTGGAAGAGGCGGAAAGGCTCAAGACCGATTTTCTGGCCAACGTATCCTACCAGCTGCGCACGCCGCTCAACGCCATCATGGGCTTTACCGAGATGCTGCATCACCAGTATTTCGGCCCGCTGAACGAACGGCAGCTGGAATATACCTCCAATATGATCGAGGCGGGGCAGCGCCTTGTGTCTCTCGTCAACGATATTCTGGATCTCTCCACCATCGAGGCGGGTTACCTGAAACTTTATCCCGCCGAGGTGCGCGTGCGCGGGCTGATCGAACAGGTCACGCATCTGACGCAGGAATGGGCGCGCAAGCAAAAGATCGAAATGTATATCCAGTGTCCCGACGACGTGGTGATTTTCGCGGACGAGCGGCGCATGAAACAGGTTTTGCTGAACCTCATCAGCAACGCCATCAATTACAGCCCCAACGGCGGTTTGCTGACCGTGGCGGCGGTGGTGAAGGACAAGACGGTGGAAATCAGCGTCAAGGATACCGGCATGGGTATTCCGAAGGACGATTTGCAGCATGTCTTTACCCCCTTCGAGCGTATCCGCAGCCGCAAGGCGCATCGCCGCGGCGGGGCGGGGCTGGGGCTGTCGCTGGTCAAGAGTATCGTGCAATTGCACGGCGGCGATGTCGGTATCGAAAGCCGCGAGGGCGTGGGCACGACCGTCACCTGTCGCCTGCCGCTGGGGCACCGCGCCGTGAAGGGCGGCGTGCCGGCCGACGCGGAACCGCCGCAGGGATAAGCCTATATGGGATGCCACAAAAAAGCCGGCAGGGGACTGCCGGCTTTTTTGTTTGTGATGCGTGGGGGGATTACTCCGTCAGGCGCTTCCACCAGCCTTTGCGGGCCGGCTTGTCGCCCCCGCCGGTGCCGTTTGCGGCGGCGGCCAGAGGCGGATTGTTTTCCTGCTGCACGGCGGGACGGGGCGCCTGTTCGCGCGGCGTATCGTGTTGCGGCGCGGGGCCTCGGTCGCTGTTGCCGTCATCGGCTGCGGCGCGGCCGCCTTCCTCGCCGGCGGTGCGGCTTTCGCCGCCTTCGCCGCCGTGTTCACGGTTCGGGCGGTTGCCGCGGTCACGGCCGCCACGACGGCCGCGGCGGCGGCGGCGGCGGCCCGTGCGGTCGCCATTGGGGTTGTTGTCATGGGCGGGGTTTTCGCCCGCGCTGTCAGGCGCGGCGGCATCGTTTTCGTATGCCGCATCCGCCTCCTGCTCGTCAGAACCGTTGCCGTTGTTGTCGTCGCGGTACTGGTCGCGGTCACGGCGGCGGTTGCGTCCGCCGCGACGGCCGCGGCGGCGGTTGTTGCGATCTCCACGGTCGTTATGGCGGTCGCCGCGTTCGCGGTTGCCGTTGCCGTGATCGCCTTCTTCCCCGTCGTCTTCCTCGGCGACGGTGGAATCATCGGTGATGTCCGCGGGATCGATGTCCAGATCGGACATATCCACGGATTTCACCGGCGCCAGTTGCTGGCGCTGCGGGCGCGGCTGGTTGCTGCCGCGTACAACGTCGATGTTGTAGGCAGGCTTGATCAGCTTGTCATCGGCATGGATGAAAATGCGGATGCCGTAGCGTTTTTCGATATCCGACAGCATTTCGCGCTTGTTGTTGAAGATGTAAAGCGCGATTTCCGTCGGGACGGAGACGCGCAGTTCGGAAGCGCGGCCGCGCAGGCCCTCTTCCTCGATCGCGCGCAGCACCATCACGGCAGTGGTTTCAACGGTGCGGACAACGCCGACGCCGCTGCAATGCTTGCAGGTTTCAAAATTCGTTTCGACCAGCGAGGGATGCAGGCGCTGGCGCGACAGCTCCATCAGGCCGAAGGGGGAAATGCGTCCGATCTGGATGCGGCTGCGGTCGCCGGCCATGGCGTCGCGCATCTTGCGCTCCACAAGGCGGTTGTTGCGGCGGTCTTCCATATCGATGAAGTCGATGACGACAAGGCCGCCCTGGTCGCGCAGGCGCAGCTGGCGGGCGATTTCCTCGGCGGCTTCAAGATTGGTTTTCAGCGCCGTTTCCTCGATATGGCGGCCCTTGGTCGCGCGGCCCGAGTTGACATCGATGGAGACCAGCGCTTCCGTCGGATTGATGACGATATAACCGCCCGATTTCAGATGAACGGTGGGGGTGTGGATTTCGTCGATCTGGCTTTCCACCTGATAGCGGAAGAACAGCGGAATGTTCTCGTCCTTGTACAGATGCACGCGCGAAGCATGGCTCGGCATCAGGGTGCGCATGAATTCCTTGGCGGTTTTATAGCCTTCCTCGCCGGCAACATGCACTTCGTCGATTTCGCGGCGGTAAAGATCGCGGATCGCGCGTTTGATCAGGTTGCCTTCCTCATAGATCAGCGCGGGCGCGGTGGATTTCAGCGTCAGCTCGCGGATCTGGTCCCACAGGCGCAGCAGATAGTCGAGATCGCGCTTGATCTCCGCCTTGGATCGGGAAACGCCCGCCGTGCGCAGGATCACGGACATGCCTTCCGGCACATTCAGTTCCTGCAGGATTTTTTTCAGGCGCTGACGGTCTTTGGCATTCGATACCTTGCGCGAAACGCCGCCGCCGCGCGGGCTGTTCGGCATCAGGACGCAATAGCGGCCGGGCAGGGAGATGTAGCTGGTCACCGCCGCGCCTTTGTTGCCGCGCTCTTCCTTGTTGATCTGGATGAGCATGATCTGGTTGCGTTTGATGACTTCCTGGATTTTGTAACGGCGCTTGATGGAGGAGCGGAAAACCGGCGTTTCCTCGACCGGATCGTCGTTATCCAGCGTATCGATGCCCGCTTCGGCGTTTTGTTTTTCGACTTCTTCGGCCTCGGCGGCGGCCGCGTCGTTTGCGGTTTCCGCCGCTTCGGCGGTTTCTACAGGCTCGGCGCTTTCGGCCGCAGCTTGCGCTTCGTCTGCCTCTGCATCGCTGTCCGCCGCGTCGTTTTCGTCTTCCCCGTCGTCTTCGTCGTCGTCGTCGATCAGGATTTCCTGTTCAATCTCGGCAGCGATGGAACCCGTATGTTGCGGGGTATAGCTGTCCTCGTCATCCTCGTCTTCTTCGTCGTCCTCTTCCGTATCATCGAAATCGTCTTCGTCGTCGTCATCCTGACCCAGACGGGCCAGTTCGGCCTCGTCCTCCTCATCCTCTTTCGCGGCCTGCGCGGCGGCGATGGCGCGTTCTTCGGCCAGCAGCGCCTCGCGGTCGGCGACGGGGATGCGGTAATAATCGGGGTGGATTTCGGGGAAGGGCAAAAAGCCGTGGCGGTTGCCGCCAAAATCGACAAAAGCCGCCTGCAGGGACGGCTCTACGCGTGTAACTTTGACGAGGTAGATATTGCTTTTCAACTGCTTGCGCAGCACATTCTCGTAGTCATATTCCTCAAGCTTGTTGCCCGAGACAACCGCCACCCGTGTTTCTTCGGGATGGGTTGCGTCAATCAGCATCCGTTTTGTCATTGTATAATCCTTTTGGGCGCAAGCCTTTTAACTTTCCTGCTGCGACAGGCAGGAAAGCGGCGCGCCATTGTTCTGTAGGGTTGGCAGTGGAGGGGAACTTTCCTGTCCTCATCCGGCATGTTGTCCCGCGCATGGCCCCCGTGTGGTGTGATCAGAGGGTTGTCGCTGTGGCAGCGCGTTCACATTTGGAAAACCCGAAGGCCGGAACGCCGCCTTGCCGGAGAATGTCGGTTCTCGCCACCGGGCTTATTCAGACTGTTATTTTCCGGAAGTTTCCGAAAAAGCAGGAGGTTGAAATAAGCCAGACCTCAAAACTCGTTGACCCGTTATGCCGTCGCAAACAGTGGGCTAAATCACTGGGTCGGCATATTTTTGTCGCAACCGGATGATAGACCGTTCAGGGTTGTGGCTCAATCTTTATTTGGGTTTTCTGCGACGGCGGCAATTATTTGCGATAAAACACGCTTAAGGCCATGGAATCCCGATAATTATTGTGAGGGCTCTGTTTCTTTGGCTATACTGGGAAAAGATGTTTTGGGGTCTAAGATGCGGAGTTTTCGGGGTTTGAGTCGCATTTTTCACATAATGATTCTCTCTCTGCTCCTGCTGCTCGCGGCAGGGCAACCCGCCCGTGCCGCCGATACGGTGGTGGAGGATATCCGCTACGGCCTCAATGCGGGCAAGACCCGCATCGTTATCGATATGAACCGCCAAAGCGCGTTTCGCGCTTTTATGCTGGCCGAGCCGCCCCGGCTGGTCATCGATATTGAGAACGCCGAATGGCGCATCCCGCGCAGCCAGCCCGTGCGGCGGGGGGATGTGCTGTCCGCCTATCGCAGCGGCGATCTGGACGACGGGCTGACGCGGATTGTTTTTGACCTGAAAAAGCCCGCCGTGATCGATGCCGCCTTTGCGCTGGCGCGCAGCGGCAGCGCCCGTGACCGCGTGGTGGTGGATATCAGCCCCGCCTCGCAAAACCTGTTCTCGGCACGGCTGGAAAAGGTTTTCGGCAACAAGAACCTGAAGGGCACGGGCGGCAAACCGGCGGCGAGCGGTCTGGCCGCCGCGCGTAACGAGGCCGTACAGGCCGCCGCCCCGCCGACCGAATCCTCTGCTGCGGCATCGGGCACGGCGGTGGCTGCCCGTCCGATGCGCAAACCCTCTGCGACGTCTTCGTCGTCGGGCGGCGCCGCGCGCAAATACATCATCGTGATCGATGCCGGCCACGGCGGGGCGGATCCCGGCGCGGTGTCCGGCAATGTGTACGAAAAGAACGTCACGCTGGCCGTGGCGCGGGAACTGCGCCGCCAGTTGGAGGAGACGGGGCGGTACAAGGTTGTCATGACCCGCGACAGCGACCAGTACATCCGCCTGCGCGACCGCCTGAATCTGGCGCGGACGGAGCGGGGCGATTTGTTCATTTCCATCCACGCCGACAAAATCGACCGCAAGGATGTGCGCGGCGCTTCCATCTATACCCTGTCGCGGCAGGCATCGGACGCGGAAACGGCGCGTCTGGCCGAACGGGAAAACAATGCGGGGATTGTCGCAGGGGTGGATCTGGCCTCCGAGAGCGAGGACGTCGCGGGCATCTTGCTCGATCTTGCCATGCGCGAGAAGATGAACGAGTCCAGCCTGCTGGCGAAATTCCTGGAAAGCGCCTTCCGCAGCAAAAACGTAAAACTGTTGCCAAATTCCCACAGGTCCGCAGGCTTTGCGGTTTTGAAGGCGCCTGACGTGCCGTCGGTGCTGATCGAGATCGGCTTCCTGTCCAACCCCACGGAAGCAAAAATGCTTGGTTCTGCGGAATTTCAGCGCAGAATCTCGGCTGCGATCGTCGAGGGGGTAGAGGGCTATTTCCGCAAGATTATCGCCTTGCAGAAGATCTAAAAAGACTGTCCTTCGGGAACAAAACAGCTGTTCAAGACGTATTACAGAAAACCTCGCTTGCTGGACTTCAAAACGCCGGTGTAGTAAAAATGGGGTGTTACAACGTTGTACCACGCCTTCTATTTCCGAAGGCAATTTCACAAGAGGAAAATAAAAATGAAGCGTTCTATGATTGCTCTGTCCGTTCTGGCTATTATGTCCGTATCCGCTTGCACCAGCGGCGGTACCTGGACGCCGATGTCCGCAGGTCGCACGGCTGGCGAAGGTACGGTAGAAACCTACAAACCGGCGCCGCGCAAAGCTGACACCACGTTCAGCCACTCCCTGCGCAAGTAAGGATGTTGGGCGGCTCGGCCGGCCGTTAACACCGGCCTTGCCCTGCTGAACAAAAGAAAACCGCGCCCGTCACGGACGGCGCGGTTTTTCTTTTGCGCGTGTGCGCCTGATCTGCCCCGCGTGCGGGGGTCAGTTATAGGAAGAACGTTTGCGCGCCTTGTCCGGCGCGGCGGTTTTGGACGGTTTCGCCGTGGCAATGCGCACGGGCACGCCGCGCCGCTCCAGAATGGTTTTTTCGACCACGCTCCAGTTGATATGGTTGGCGGCAACGCCGGCGGCCTCGGTAATCATGGCGCGCATTTTTTTGGTCAGGGGCTTGGGCGTGATATCGGCGCTGTTTTCAATCTCGATGCTTTGCGTCTGGGTGGGGTTGGCTTCCAGATACAGCCCGTCGTCCAGCCAGCCGACCAGAATGGGCTGGTCCACCACCGTGACCGGCGTGCCGACGGGCACCTGATCGAACAGCGAAACGATGTCTTCGGGATACATGCGCATGCAGCCCGAACTGACGCGGCGACCGATGCCCCAGGGTTTGTTCGACCCGTGGATCAAAAACGTCGGCCAGCCGAGATACAGCGCATGGGTGCCGAGCGGATTGGCCGCCCCCGGCGGAATGCTTTGCGGCAGCCACGGTTTGGCCTCCCGCATGCGCTGCGTCGGATACCAGCTGGGGCCTACGGCCTTGCGCACGATTTTGGTCTGGCCGGTGGGGGTGGCAAGCCCTTCCTGCCCGATGCCGATGGGATGGGTGATCGGCTCCTTGCCGGGATGGCGGAAATAATACAGCCGCATTTTGGCAAGGTTCACCACAATGCCCGTTTGCCGCGCGCGCGGCAGCAGCTGGAAGCGGGGGATCAGAACCTCCGCCCCCGGTGTCGGGCTCCACGGATCGATATCGGGATTGGCGGCGCGCAGCTCCACATAGCCGATGCCGAAATAGCGCGCGATGTCGAGCAGCGTATCCTCTTCCCCGACGATATAGGTTTTATGCTCCCCCATCGCGATGCGCGCGCCGAGCGGATACTCGGGCAGGGCGGCCTCTTCCTCGCTGTCGGTGACGGCAAGGGCTTCCTCGCCGGACAAGGGGACATTGTCGCCGCCCGCCATGCGGTCGTTACCGGCGGCGGGGCGGGGGGATGTTTTGGTTTCGGTTTTCGCCGCCGCCGTTTTGGCCGTATCGGCTTTGGCAGGCGCGGCCGCTTTCTTTTGCACGGCAGGCTTGGGCACGGGCTTGGCGGTTTCGGCAAAGCCTGTCAGGGCATAGCCCGTCAGCATCAGGCCTGCCAGCGCCGCAGATAAATAAAATCGGTGTTTCGTCATGGTATTTAAAGCCTTTTCATGGTCATGATAAATGATCTATCCTTGAAAGACAGTGTTTTTTAAACGTGTTTATTGAATTTCTATGACCATGCTTGCCGGCCTTTGGAAAAAACAGCGCCCGCCGCTGCCGCCCCGACTGGAGGGGGAGCGCATCTTCCTGCGTTTGCCGGAAATGCGCGATGCCGCCGAATGGTGCATGACCATCCAGAAGAACAAGGCGTTTTTGAAACCGTGGAGCCCCAGTTCCGCCCTGCGCCATATCCACAAAAAGGGCTTTGCCGCACGGCATGCCCTGTGGCGGTTTGACAGCCGGTCGGGCGCGGCGCATGTGTTTTTCATTTTCGGCCGCGATACGCAAAAGCTGATCGGCGGCATCACCCTTGGCAATATCATCCGCGGCGCAGGGCAGATGGCGACGCTCGGCTACTGGATGGATCAGGACATGGCGGGCAAGGGCTATATGACCGAAGCCGTCGGCGTGGTCAGCCGCTTTGCCTTCGATACCCTCGGCCTGCACCGTTTGCAGGCGGGGTGCCTGCTGAATAATACGGCCAGCCACCGCGTGCTGCTCAAAAACGGTTTCGAACCCGAAGGCATCGCCAAGGGCTATATCAAGATCGACGGCGAATGGCAGGATCACCTGATTTTTGCCAAGCTGAAGCCGGCGGCAGGCCCTGCGTGACAGGCGGGGGCGGCGGGAAACACCTTAACGGTTCGGCTTCAGCCGCAGCGGTTTTTTGACGGCAACGCGCGCGGCCGTGCCGTTGGTCATGGTCTGCACGGCATGGGCGATTTCGGCGGCTTTTTGTGCCCGGGCTTCTTTTTCGGCGGCCCGTTTTTGCTGTTCGAGTTCATCCGTCGCCCGGCGGATGATATCGGCGATCTCGTTGGGCGGCGGGTATTTGCGCGCAAGGGAGAGGGGCGTGTCGCCGTTGTTATTCGCGGCATGGATATCCGCCCCCGCCAGTACAAGGATGCGCACGTTATCGGGTTTGTTGCGTTCCACGGCGAACATCAGCGGGGTTTCGCCGCGATCGTTGCGGACTTCCATATCCGCGCCGACGGCCAGCAGTTTGCGGAGCGCATCGGTATCCACCGCCTGCGCCGCATAATGCAGCGCCGTCAGGCCCTGGTTGTCCTGCAATGTCGTATCCGCACCCTGCGACAAAAGATAGTCGACAATATCGCCGCGGCGGCCGATGGCGGCGAAATGCAGCGGGGTCAGGCCGCTGCCTGCGGGGTCTTGCCAGTTGACGGCGTCGTTCGGGTAGCGGGCGATGATCTCCTTCATGACGAACAGATTGCCTTCCTGCGCCGCCTTGTCCATGCGTTTGCGTTCCTGCGCCTTGATCTGCGGCAGGGCGGCGAGGGTGTCGCGGAACGCTTTTTTGAGGCCGTCAGCGGCCTTGGATGTCAGTGCGGTCGTCATGGGGATGGGGTCTTCCGTCTTCTTTTTCGCCCCGACTCTTTTGCGGGTGCGGAACACGGAAACTAACAAAATAATGCGGTTATGTCAAATTTTTCGATAAGCGGTTGAAAAGGCTTACGCATGCCCTGCTTCGGCGGAGAGGGTGAGGGGGTTGATTCCCAGGCGGCCCAGCGCCTTTTCCCATTTGTTATCAAGGGCGGTGCCGAAAATCAGCTCGTCATCCGCCGGCACGGTCAGCCAGGCATTGGCCTGCATTTCCGCCTCCAGCTGGCCCGCGCTCCAGCCCGCATAGCCAAGGGCGAAAATGCTGCGCGCAGGGCCTTTGCCGGCGGCAATGGCTTGCAGGATATCGACCGTGCCGGTGATGCACAGGCTGTCGTTGATGCGCACGGTATCCTCGCGCATGAAATCGGCGGAATGCAAAACAAAGCCGCGCCCCGTTTCCACCGGTCCGCCGAAATGCACAATCGGCTCCGCCAGCAGGGGGGATTGCGGCAGCTTCAGCTGGCTCAGCAAATCGCCGAAGCCGACATCGGGCAGGCGCTGGTTGATGACAATGCCCATCGCCCCCGCCGCGCTATGGGCGCAGATATAAACAACGCTGCGGCTGAAAAAACCGTCGTCCAGACTGGGCATGGCGATCAGCAGCGAATGGCGGAAAGGGCTGTCCCCCGCCAGCAGGTTCGGGTCGAATTGCGTTTTATCGGGCGTTGCTTTTTCGGTCATGACTTATCATAGCAAAAAAGACTGAACGATGCGTAAAAGCAGATCAAGCCATTGAAAACCACAGGGAATTTAAAACCTATTTTATGCCGCGCCGGATTTTGCGCCAGTAGTCCACGTTGCGGGCGTGGTCATCCATCGTTTTGCCGAAGGCATGGCCGCCCGTTCCATCCGCAACGAAATAGAAATAATCATGCACTTCCGGTTGCAGCGTGGCGGCGATGGAGGCACGGCCGGGATTGGCAATCGGCCCCGGCGGCAGGCCTGTGACGACATAGGTATTATACGGGGAGTCGATGTTGAGATCCTTGCGGTAGAGCGGGCGGTTCAGCCGTTCTTTGCCCTGCGTGATCGCGTAAATGACCGTCGGGTCGGTTTGCAGCGCCATGCCCTTGTTCAGGCGGTTGATGAAAACGCCGGCCACGCGCGGGCGTTCCGCCGCCACGGCGGTTTCCTTTTCGACGATGGAGGCAAGGATGATCGCTTCCTCCGGCGTTTTGATCGGCAGGTTCTCCGCGCGGCTTTCCCACAGCTCCCGTATCGTCACCTGCATCGCCTGTTGCATGCGGGCGATCAGCTGGTTGCGATCCATGCCGCGGTCGAAATGATAGGTTTCGGGCAAAAGGCTGCCTTCGGGCGGAATTTCCGTGATCTCGCCGGACAGGCCCTCGGTTGCGTTGATCATGGCGACGATTTCCACGGCCATCAGCCCCTCGGGGATGGTCACGCGGCGCTGGTGCGTCTTGCCCATTTGCAGGATGCGGATGATCTCCGCCGTCGAAATGGTGGCGGGCATCAGGTATTCGCCCGCTTTCAGCGAGCCTTTGGCGCGGGCAAGGCGCGCGCCGATGCGGAAGAACAGCGGGTCGTCAATAACGCCCTGCGCCGCCAGCGCTTCGGCGATCTTGTTTACCGAACTGCCTTTTTCGATATAGACCAGCGTGCCGTCGGGCACGGTTTTCAGCCTGGTCAGCCCGTGTTGCAGCCACAGCGCCCCGCCCGCGACCGCACAGCAGGCGCAAAGGACAAGGGCGACAAGGAAGTGGCGCAGCCGCACGGCGGCTTAGACCTTGCGGAAGATGATGGAGGCGTTGGTGCCGCCAAAGCCGAAGGAGTTCGAGAGCGCGATATGGACGTTCTTTTCCTTCGCCATATGCGGCACAAGGTCAAGCCCTGCTGCCACGTCGCTCGGATCGTCAAGGTTCAGCGTCGGGGGCAGGATGCCCGTTTCAATCGCCTTGCAACTGTAAATCGCCTCGACCGCGCCCGCCGCGCCCAGCAGGTGGCCGATGGCGGATTTGGTGGAGGAAATGGAAACGTTTTTCACCGCATCGCCGAACAGGCGTTTCACGGCGGTCAGCTCGATATCGTCGCCAAGCGGGGTGGAGGTGCCGTGCGCATTCACGTAGTCGATCTGGTCGGGCGTGATCTGCGCGCGTTTCAGCGCCGCCTGCATCGCGCGATAGCCGCCGTCGCCGTCCTCCGCGGGGGAGGTGACGTGATAGGCATCGCCCGAGAGGCCGTAGCCGATGATCTCGGCATAAATTTTCGCGCCGCGTTTTTTGGCGTGTTCGTATTCTTCCAGCACCACAACGCCCGCGCCTTCGCCGATGACGAAACCGTCGCGGCCCTTGTCAAACGGGCGGGAGGCCTTTTCGGGCGTATCGTTATAACCGGTGGAGAGCGCGCGGCAGGCGGCAAAACCGCCGACGCCGACGCGGCAGATGGCGGCTTCCGCGCCGCCCGCGATCATCACATCCGCATCGTCAAAGGCGATCAGGCGCGCGGCATCGCCGATGGCATGGGTGCCGGTCGCGCAGGCCGTGACGACGGAATGGTTCGGCCCCTTGAAGCCGAAACGGATGGAAACCTGCCCCGAGATCAGGTTGATCAGGGAAGAGGGAATGAAGAAGGGAGAAATGCGGCGCGGGCCTTTTTCGGCCAGCAGCAGGGAGGTATCGTGAATATTGATCAGCCCCCCGATGCCCGAGCCGATCAGGACGCCGGCGCGGCAGCGCTCTTCCTCGGTTTTGGGTTCATAGCCGCTGTCGGCCACGGCATCCACGGCGGCGGCATAGCCGTAGTGGATGAATTTATCCATTTTCTTTTGTTCTTTGGGCTCGATGTATTTGTTCACATCAAAGGCGCCGGGCGCGTCGCCCAGCGGCACTTCGCCCGCGATCTGCGACGGAATGTCCGATGCATCGAAAGACGCGATCCTGGCAATGCCGGATTTGCTGCCGGTCAGCGCCTGCCAGTTATGATCCAGTCCCTGACCCAGCGGGCTGATGATTCCCATGCCTGTGACAACAACACGTCTCATGATCTTCCAATCCTATGTTCCTGTAGGGGCCGCCCGAACGTCCGCCGCGCGGCAAAGGTTGAAGCAGAAAAAAATGACCCCTCTCCTGTAACAAAGAGAAGGGTCACTTTAAAAGACTTTCAGGTATCCTTAAGCAGCTTTTGCATTTTGCTCGATGAAGCTGATCGCGTCTTTTACGGTCTGAATTTTTTCAGCCGCGTCATCCGGGATCTCGATACCGAATTCTTCTTCGAATGCCATGACCAGTTCGACGGTGTCCAGGCTGTCTGCGCCCAGGTCGTCGATAAAGCTGGCATCATCCGTTACTTTGGCGCCATCGACGCCCAGATGCTCGACAACGATCTTTTTGACGCGTTCGTTGATGTCGCTCATAGTTAAACCTCGTTTGGTTACGTTAAACTTTGCTCTTAATTTTTTAAGAGAGGCTTTAGGTAACATAAATTTGCCACATTGCAAACCCTGAATGCAATCATGGCTATGCTGCGTTGTGCCGAAAAGTATTAGTGGGCTTTCTTTTAAATTATCTTTAAGTTTCAGTGCCTTGCAAGGCTCATCCTTTGTTTAGACATAATGTAGTAAAGTAAAGACGCGAAATAAAAAGGCGCGAAATAAAGACATCGAAGGGGACAGATATTGAAGACGCAGTCATATCCGGCCAGAATTCGCGATATTTTTAACCGACAGGCGTATTCCGATTTGCGCCATAAGGCCGTGTGCCGATCCCTTGCCGCAAAAAGCGGCGATACAGGATACAAGCTGGGAGAATTGCCGATTTTCTTGACGCCGGGGGCCGGGGGTTGTTGAGCAGATGAAGCAGGCTGGCGACGAGATCATCGCGCAGGTTATGTCGCCCGATGTGCAACGGCAGGTAGAGCCGCATGTTCCCGAAAGGTTTCGTCTACACAATGCCCCGGTTCATCCCGCTTTTATGCTGGTCGATTTTGCGCTGACGCAAGACGATAAAGGCGACATTGCGCCGAGGCTGATCGAAATACAGGCGGCGGCGGCGCATTATGCGTGGTTGGCCGAGGCGGCGGAAACCTACAAGGAAGTCTATGGGCTGACCGACGATTTCAAATATCGGCTGTCGGCGGACACGCGGACAGATTATTTCCAACAGCTGCGTGAGACCATTATTGGCGATCATGACCCCAAGCATGTCGTGATGGCCGAGATCGACCCGTGGCATCAGGACTCGCGTATGGATTTTGCGGCCATGAAAAATCTTTTTGGCATCCAGGTCATGGATATTGCGGATATCCAGAAAAAGGCAGAGAGCTTTACTATACTGACGAAGACGGGTGCGATGTGAAGATCGAGCGTATTTACAGCCGTGTCGTGAAGAGGAGTTCGACCGCAAAGAGGTCGCTTCGCGCATGCAGTTCTCGTTCTCGGAACCGTTGGATGTTGAGTGGGTGGGCGATCCGACATGGCAGCTGCGGATCAGCAAGGCGGTTCTTCCCTATATCGACCACCCGATGGTGCCAAAATCACGTTTTCTTTCCGACGTGGAGGAGCGGCCGCAAGACCTCGACAAATACGTGCTCAAACCGCTTTTCGCTTATGGTGGCAAAGGCGTTATTTTAAACGTCAGCCAGCAGGATATCGAAGATATTCCCGTCTCGGAGCGTAAAAACTGGCTTTTGATGGAAAAGGTGACCTTCGCCAATTTCATGGAAACGCCAAAAGAAGGGATGAAAACGGCCGCAGAAGTCCGCCTGCTGTATACATGGAATGACAAAGACGGTTTACAGCCCGCGATTATGATGGGGCGCATGCTACAAGGCCAGATGGCGAATCTTGCCTATAATAAGAAGAAGTTCCTTGGCCTGTCTCCCGTATTTTTCGTGGACGAGAAACGCGCTTTCGGCGAGGGCTCCTGCAGGAAAGCCCTCAGCAGTCTTCTTAAATCATCGCCATGCCGCCGTTGACGTGCAGGGTCTGGCCGGTGATGTAATTGGCTTCGTCGGAGGCAAGATAGACAACGCCTGCCGCGATATCTTCCGGCGTGCCCATGGCCCCGGCGGGGATGGTGGCGTTGATTTTGCCTTTTTGGTCATCGGTCAAGGCATCGGTCATGGCGGTTGCGATAAATCCGGGGGCGATGCAGTTGACGGTGATGCCGCGGTTGGCGACTTCGGCGGCCATGGATTTGCTCATGCCGATCATGCCCGCCTTGGAGGCGCAGTAATTCGCCTGTCCGGGGTTGCCCGTGACGCCAACGACGGAGGTAATGTTGATGATGCGGCCATAACGGCGTTTCATCATGCCCTTGATCGCGGCGCGGGTCAGGCGGAAGGGCGCGGTGAGGTTCACGTCCTGCACGATTTGCCAGTCTTCATCTTTCATGCGCATGAACAGGCCGTCTTTGGTCAGCCCTGCGTTGTTGACGAGAATATCCACCTGGCCCATTTTTTCCTCGGCGGTTTTGATCAGCGCATCGGCGGCCTCCGCCGTGCCGAGATCGCCGGGCACGATATGCACGCGTTCCTGCCCGATCTCCGCAGCCAGTTTTTCCAAAGCCTCGACATTGCGGCCGGAAAGGGCCACATCCGCGCCCTGCGCGTGCAGCGCCTTGGCGATGGCGCCGCCGATGCCGCCCGATGCGCCGGTGACGAGTGCTTTTTTGCCGGAAAGATTGAACATGATGTGCTCCCTTGAAGGTCTTGCTGATGTTGATAGGCCGGTTTTGTCTTAAAACCGTTTCTCCGTGCTGTAAATTCCGTTACAGGCTGTTTGCGAATTCCTCGATATCCTTGGGCGTGCCGACGGCGCGGCCCGTCATGTCGCCGTCGATGCGTTTGGTTAGGCCCGAGAGAACCTTGCCTGCGCCAAGCTCGACGGTTTCGGCAACGCCGTGTTGTTTCATATACAGCACGGATTCACGCCAGCGCACCATGCCCGTCACCTGTTCCACCAACAGCTGGCGGATCTGCGCGGGATCGACCGTTTCGGCGGCAATCACGTTGGCGACCAGCGGCACGGCGGGCGCATGGATGGCGGTTTCGGCCAGCGCCGCCTGCATCGCATCCGCCGCAGGCTGCATCAGCGCGCAGTGGAAGGGTGCGGAAACCGGCAGCAGCACGGCGCGTTTTGCGCCTTTTTCCGTGGCAAGGGCAACGGCTTTTTCCACCGCCGCCTTGTGGCCCGATACGACAACCTGGCCATAGGAATTGTCATTGGCGGCGGAGACGATTTCCTCCGCCGTATTGGCTTCCCGGGCAATCGCCGCCACATCGGGCAGATCAAGGCCCAGAATGGCGGCCATGGCGCCGACGCCGACAGGCACGGCCTTTTGCATCGACTGGCCGCGCAGTTTCAAAAGCTTTGCCGCGTCGCGCAGGCTGAAGCTGCCCGCCGCCGTCAGCGCCGAATATTCGCCCAGCGAATGGCCGGCGACGAATTTGGCATGGGCGGATGTCAGCAAATCGGGCTTGGCTTCCTGCAATACGCGCGCCACGGCAACCGATACCGCCATCAGCGCGGGCTGGGTGTTTTCGGTCAGGTTCAGTTCCGTATCCGGCCCGTCGAACATCAGGCGGCTCAGGTGCTGGCCCAAAGCATCGTCCACTTCCTCGAAGACCGCGCGCGCGGCGGGAAAAGCATCGGCCAGATCCTTGCCCATGCCCACAAACTGGCTGCCCTGTCCCGGGAATACGAATGCTTTCATGATGTATATCCTTCAATCCTGAGGTGAAATCCGTCGGGCATACATAGCCGCTCCCGCCGCCGAGGGCAAGATGCCGCAAGGCAAAGGGGCGTGAATCTGTAAAGTTTCGGGGCGTGGGCTGCGGCTTACTGGAGTTTGCCGTGCGTCAGGCGCTGCGCCAGCGCGACGGCTTCTTCGGGGGTGATGCCCTGATGGAAATGCAGGCTGAACGGATGGTCGGAGGGGCCGGGTACGATCAGGGGGCGCCGGTTTTCCTGCGGGTGGACGTGGCATTTCAGGTGCAGGGTATCGGGATACCCCTCCAGCCTGTTGCAGAACCAGCCGAAATAGGTTGTGTCAGGCGCGAAACCGTTGTCGGGCATATCGCGGTAATGCCGGAAGTTGTCCGCGCTGAGGGAAACCCAGACCCCCCAGAGAAACCCCTCCGCATAGCCGTGAATGGGAATTTCCACCGTGCCGCGCACGAAATAGTCGGGGCCGTTGCCTTCGGGATGGTCGATGATGCAAAAATCCGTATCCAGCCGCGCGTAGTTTTTTTGGCAATCCTCCGGCAGAACGCTGTAATGATACGGGCAGTCAAAGGCAAAACTCGGCGATCCTTCGTGCCAGAGGTCGCAAGAACCGCATTTGTACCGGAACAGGGGTTTTGTCGCCGCATCATCGTTCATGCAAGGATGCTAGCAGAAAAAGCGCGGCGGGGCAGGCTGTTTTATCGCTTGAAATGGATGGGTTTTAACGGAACCACCTTTTGCGCCGTGCCGTTGTTGATTTCGCCCTTGACGGCCTCACCGGCGGCGGCGGCGCGGGCGGCGGCAAAATCGGCATCGCGCTGGGCCCGCTCGGCATCGGTCATGGGGCGGCCCGCCAGCCAGTATTCGGGTTCTTTGTTCTTGTCGGCATAGATAATGGCAGGGCCGTGGTCGCGGTGCAGTACGCCGTCGCAGTACCAGGCGCGGTCGCCGTTGGCGGCCTCGATGGCGGGTTTATCCCCCTCGCGGTGCAGTTTTCCGTGTTTGAACCAAGCCTTGCCGCCGCGGCTGTCGGTTCTGGCGGGCAGGTCGCCGTCGCGATGCAATTCTTCGTTGTCGTCATACCATTCCTCTTCCCCGTTGCTGGTCACGTGGCGTCCGGCGGTCTTACCTTTGAACAATTCGGAAATGGACATGAATCGCAAACCCCTTGCGGATGGAAAATTAACGGTATTATCATACCTATATTTACAGAATATTCAAGAGGGATATGCCGGCGTGCCCCAAAAAGACGCCGAAAGGGCGAAAAAACCGGCCTTAAATATCGAAATTCCTTGCCTTTCGGGGCCGAATCCCCGATAGTCGCGGCCTGTAACCCGCCGGTGGGTATGCCTTTTCGTGGCAGAAGGGGCTTTTGATCCTCATCGGCTATATGGGTTTTGCGGCTGGCCGGCGCATGGTGCGGCGGTACAGCGGAAGCCCGAACGACAACCAAGGGAATGTCACATGCCATTATATGAAACCGTGTTTATCGCACGGCAGGACATCTCTGCCAAACAGGTAGAGGACCTTGCCGGCAACTTCAGCAAAATCGTCAACGACAACGGCGGCGAGACCAAGCGTATCGAAAGCTGGGGTCTGCGCAACCTTGCTTACCGCATCAAGAAAAACCGCAAGGGTCACTACACCCTGTTCCACTTCGACGCGCCCTTCAAGGCGATTGCCGAAATGGAGCGCAACATGAAGCTGAACGAAGACGTTCTGCGTTTCATGACCGTGCGCATCGAAAAACTGCCGGAAGGCCCGTCTGCCATCCTGAAACAGTCCGATGACAGCGAAGACCGCAGCAGCCGTGGCGAACGCGGCGAGCGCAAATTCAAAGAGGAGGCATAATCCATGTCCGCAGAGAAAAAGACCGCACGTCCCGCAGCCGGCGGCCCCCGCCGTTCTTTCTTCCGCCGTCGCAAGACTTGCCCGTTCAAAGCCAAGAACGCGCCGGAGATCGATTACAAGGACATCAAGCTGCTCGGCCGCTACATTTCCGAGCGCGGCAAGATCGTTCCGTCCCGCATCACCGCCGTATCGCAAAAAGCACAGCGCAAACTGGCACGCGAAATCAAACGCGCCCGTTTCCTCGCGTTGCTGCCCTATGTTGCGAACTAACGGCCCGCCAAGGAGTATATGAATATGCAAGTCATCCTGCTTGAACGCGTGGAAAACCTCGGCCAGATGGGCGATGTCGTCGCCGTCCGCCCGGGTTATGCCCGCAACTTCCTGCTGCCGCGCCAAAAGGCGCTGCGTGCGACCAAGGAAAACGTAGCCCATTTCGAAGCCCGCAAAAAGGAACTGGAAGCCCAGAACCTGAAGCGCCGCGAAGAAGCGGAAAAAGTTGCCGCGAAAATGGAAGGTTTGAAGATCGCCCTGATCCGTCAGGCATCCGAAGCCGGCCACCTCTACGGCTCCGTTTCCGCCCGCGACATCGCGGACGGCGTCACCGCCAAGGGCTTCAAGATCGACCGCAGCCAGGTCAATCTGGACCGCGCGTATAAAACGCTCGGCCTGTTCCCGATCAAGGTTGCGCTGCATCCGGAAGTTTCCGTCGAAGTCACCATCAACATCGCCCGTTCCGAGGAAGAAGCCAAAATCCAGGAAGAACGCGGTGAAGCGCTGATCGTGAAAGACGAACGCGTCGAACGCGCCGAAATGCAAGCCGCCGCAGCGGCCGCTGCCGAAGCAGAGGCCAAAGCGGAAGCAGAAGCCGCCGCTGCCGAAGCGGCTGCGGAAGGCGAGAAAAAAGACGAAGCTGTCGCTTAAGTCTGTCTTTTCCGGCTTTTACAAAAAAACAGCCCGCGCGTCATGCCGGGCTGTTTTTTTTATGCGCGGGCAGCGGCGGGCCGGGGCGTTTTTCTTTCCTCGGGGGCTATCGAATCGTTCAATTCGCCGGGGGCTTTTGCTAGAGTAGGCGCATGACAGTCGATGCCCTCAAACATAGCCTTTCCACGGGATCCGCCCGCGCGCTGGATGCGGAATACCGCACCATGCCGCATAACGACGAGGTGGAGCAGGCGCTGCTCGGCGCATTGCTGGTCAATAACCGCTCGCTTGAAAAAGTCTCCGAGTTTTTGAAGCCGGAGCATTTTTACAATCCCGTCCACGGGCGCATCTATGACGCCATCGTCAAATTCGTGGAACGCGGGCAGGATGCCAGCCCCATCACGCTGCGCAGCTTTTTCGAAAAGGATCAGGATCTCGCGCAGGTGGGCGGCGGGCAGTATCTGGCCGATCTTGCCGCGCATATCATCAGCGTCGTCAACGTCGAGGATTACGGGCGCACGGTGTATGAACTGCACCTGCTGCGCGCGCTCATCGCGCTGGGCGAGGATGTGGTCAACGATGCCTATAGCCCCGATATCGACAAAAGCGCCGCCGACCAGATCGAGCAAACCGAAAAACGCCTTTTCGATCTGGCCACCGCCGGCGATTACAAGGGCGGCTTCATCCCCTTTCACGAAAGCCTGACCAAGGCCATCAAACAGGCGGAAGTCGCCTATCAGCGCGAAGGGCTGGTCACGGGGATCACCACGGGGCTGATCGACATCGATAAAAAACTCGGCGGTTTGCAAAATTCGGATTTGCTGATCCTTGCGGGCCGTCCCTCCATGGGTAAATCCGCGCTGGCGACCAATATGGCGATCAATGCCGCGCGCGCCTATCTGGAATCCGGCGGCAAGGAAGGCGCGGTTGTCGGTCTCTTCTCGCTCGAGATGTCGGCAGAACAGCTCGCGGGCCGTATTCTGGCCGATCTGTCGGGCGTGCCTTCCGACAAAATCCGCCGCGGGGAGATCAAGGATACCGACTTCCAGAAGTTTGTGGAGGCGAGCCAGCAAATGGCGCGCGCGCCGCTGTTTATCGACGATACGGCGGCCCTGACGCTCAGCGCCATCCGCACGCGTTGCCGCCGTTTGAAGCGCCAGCACAATCTGGGCCTGATCATCATCGACTATTTGCAGCTTATTCAGGGCAGCGGCCGCGCCGACGGCAGCCGCGTGCAGGAAGTCTCCGAAATCACGCGCGGGCTGAAGGCGCTGGCAAAGGAACTGGATGTGCCGGTGCTTGCCCTCTCGCAGCTGTCGCGTGCGGTGGAGGCGCGCGACAACAAGCGCCCGCAGCTGGCGGACTTGCGTGAATCCGGCTCCATCGAGCAGGACGCGGATATCGTCATGTTCGTTTACCGCGAGGAATATTATCTGGAGCGCGAACAACCCGCGCCGCGCCCCGAAGAATCGCCCGAGAAATTCGCCGCCCGCCATGAAGACTGGCTGAAGCGTTTCGAAGCGGCGCATAACGTGGCCGAATGCATCATCGCCAAGCAGCGTCACGGCCCCATCGGCACGGTCAAGCTGCACTTCGAGGGCGAATTCACGCGCTTTGGCAATCTCGAGCATTATCGGGTGGAAGAATATGAGTGAGACGGCACGCGGCCGCGTGTCGCGCAACGATTATGCCGCGCCGACCACACGGCTCGTTGTCGATCTGGATGCCGTCGCGCGCAACTGGCTTTATCTTCAAAAGAAACTGCAAAACGGCGCGGATTGCGCGGGTGTGGTGAAGGCCGATGCCTATGGCCTGGGCGCCGCCGCCGTGTCGCGCGCGCTTTTCGCGCAAGGTTGCCGCCATTTCTTCGTTGCCAAATGGGACGAAGGCAATGCCGTGCGGCAGGCGCTGGTCGCCGTCGCCGCATCCTTTCCGCACAGCCCCGTTTCTGAAGCGCCCGTTGTCGTCGACGCGCCTGCCGTCTATGTGCTGGAAGGGCCGCGCGGCGCGCCCGCGGCGGACTATATCCAAAGCGGGCTGATCCCCGTGCTCAACAGTCTGCCGGATATGCTGTACTGGGCAGAGGCGGCGGCCGGGGCAGGGCGCCGCCTGCCCGCCGTCATCCATGTCGATACGGGCATGAACCGTCTGGGTCTTGCCGCCGCGGAGGTTTCAACCCTCGCCGCCGATCACGCCGATCTCTTCAAGGCGCTGGATATCCGTTATGTCATGAGCCATCTGGCCTGCGCCGATGAACCGGCGCATCCCCTGAATGCGGAACAGCTGGCAAGTTTTCATAAGCTGACTGCCGCGCTGAACCGCCCCTTGCGCTACAGCTTTGCCAATTCGGGCGGCATTTTTCTGGGCGCGGATTACCATTTCGACCTCGCGCGTCCCGGCTGCGCCCTCTACGGCATCAACCCCACAGGGCAGCCCGAAAACCCCATGGCGCCTGTGGTGACGCTGGAGGCCCGTATTCTGCAAACCAGAAGAATTGACAGCCCCGCAACGGTTGGTTACGGTGCGTCGTACCGGGTCGCGCCGCCTGTAAAATGCGCGACGGTTTCCATCGGATATGCGGACGGTTATTTGCGCTCCCTCACGGGGCGGGGACAGGTATATGTACGCGGGCAAAAATGCCCCGTCATCGGCCGCGTATCGATGGATTCCATCGTGATCGACATCACGCAGGCGGCAGCGGATATCGCGCCCGGCGAAGCGGTCGAAATTCTGGGGCCGCACCGTCTGGTCGATGATGTGGCGGCAGAGGCCGGCACGATCGGTTACGAAATTCTCACAGGGCTCGGCCGCCGCACGCCGCGCCATTATACCGGCGGACAATCCGCCAGCGAGGGATAGGATGAGCAGCATGGAAGACAACGCTACTCTTGCCGCCGCCAAAAGCGGCCCGGGCTTTATCACGCGTTTCCTGCGCGGCATCGGCGGAACGGTGCTGGGTTTCTTTTCCGCCGTCGGGCGGCTGGCCGATTTCGCGGGGCGCGGCCTGTATCATTGCTTCACGCCGCCGTTTTACCCGCGCCTTGTCTGGCGGCAGGTGATCGATATCGGTTATTACTCCCTGCCGGTGGTGGGCATGACGGCGCTGTTTACCGGTATGGTGTTGGCGCTGCAAAGCTATACGGGTTTCTCCCGCTTCTCGGCGGAGGGGGCGGTGGCCACGGTTGTTGTCCTGTCCGTGACGCGCGAACTGGCGCCCGTGCTGGCGGGCCTGATGGTCGCGGGGCGCATCGGCGCCTCCATCGCGGCGGAAATCGGCACCATGCGCGTGACCGAACAGATCGACGCGCTGACCACGCTGTCAACCAATCCCTTCAAATATCTTGTTGCGCCGCGCATTCTGGCGGGCACGGTCATGCTGCCCATTCTGGTGCTGATCGCCGATGTCATCGGCGTTTTCGGCGGCTATCTGGTGGGCGTGTACAAACTGGATTTTACAGCGGAAAACTACCTGTTCCGCACATGGGAATTCCTGACGGCGGATGACGTGGTTTCCGGCCTTTGGAAGGCGGCGGCCTTCGGCTTTATCGTCACGCTGATGGGCTGCTATCACGGCTATAATTCCAAGCGCGGCGCGCAGGGCGTGGGCGCGGCGACGACCAATGCGGTTGTATCGGCCTCCATCCTGATCCTGATCGCGAACTATTTCCTCACCCAACTCTTTTTCGCGGGGAGCTGACCGATGAGCGCCGCACCCAAGCTTCAGCTGGAAAACGTCAAAAAATCCTTCGGCAGCAACCATGTGCTGCGCGGGATCAACCTCTCGATCGAAAAGGGCAAATCCCTTGTCGTCATCGGCGGCTCGGGCACGGGCAAATCCGTGATGCTGAAAAGCGTACTGGGGCTTGTGCATCCCGACAGCGGCTCCATCAAAGTGGACGGCGCGGAAACCACGGGGCTGAAAGGCAAGGAGCGCGACGATTTGATGCGCAAATTCGGCATGCTGTTTCAGGGCGGCGCGCTGTTTGACAGCCTGCCCGTCTGGGAAAACGTCGCCTTCGGCCTGATTCAGGGCAAAGGCATGAACCGCAAGGAAGCGCGCGACATCGCCGTTGAAAAACTGCGCGCTGTGGGCTTGCCGTCGCGCACGGCGGATCTTTTGCCGGCGGAACTCTCGGGCGGGATGCAAAAACGCGTCGGTCTTGCCCGCGCCATTGCCGCAAACCCCGAAATCATTTTTTTTGACGAGCCGACAACCGGTCTCGACCCCATTATGGCGGACGTGATCAACGACCTGATCGTCGAAACCTCCAAGGGGCTGGGCGCGACAACGCTGTCGATCACGCACGATATGGCGAGCGCCCGCAAAATCGCCGACGATATCGCGATGATTTATAAAGGCGAGATCATCTGGCACGGCAAGGCTTCGGATATCGGCCATTCCGGCAATGAATACGTCGACCAGTTTATCAAAGGGTCCGCCGAAGGCCCGATCAAGATGGAGCTTTAAACCCGTGACGGACCCGAAAAAACCAGGCGGTGATAACGAACTGCGCGCCGTGCGCCCCGTGGTGGGCGGGCCGAAGGCGAAAAAAGCGCCGAACAACAAAACGGCGCAAAAGCTTGGCGCGGGCGCCTCTGCCCGTGCGGCGAAAAAAGAACAGCCGAAAAAGGCGAAGGACGACAACCGTCCGCGCAAACGCGGGCCGGGCTGGATGTCGCGCATGTTCATGGCGCTGGTATCCATCGGCGCCATCGGCCTGATTGTCGGCATCGGCGCGGTGATTGCGGTTGTTTTGTATTTTTCGCAAGACCTGCCCGATTATAAAGCCCTTGCCGAATACCAGCCGCCGATCGTTACCCGTGCCTATGCCAGCGACGGGCGTTTGCTGGCGGAATTCGCGGCGGAAAAACGCGTTTTCATCAATATTGAATCCGTGCCCGACCGCGTGGTGCATGCGTTTTTGTCGGCGGAGGATAAAAACTTCTACAACCACCCCGGCATTGACGTGACGGGGATTGCCCGCGCGGTGCGCGACAACCTGCGCAATCTCGGCTCCGACCGCCGTCTTGTGGGGGCTTCCACGATTACGCAGCAGGTGGCGAAAAACTTCCTGCTTGCCGACCAGCTGGACGAGGAGCGCGGCGATACCGCGCAGAAGATCAAACGCAAGATCCGCGAAATGATCCTCTCCTTCCGTATCGAGGAAGCGCTGAGTAAGGACAAGATTCTGGAACTGTATCTGAACGAGATTTTCCTGGGCGCGCGCGCCTATGGCGTGGCTGCGGCGGCGCTGGAATATTTCAACAAGCCGCTGAAGGAACTGAGCATCGAGGAAGCGGCCTTTCTGGCTGCCCTGCCCAAGGCGCCCAATAACTATAACCCGCAGCGCCATTACGAAGCCGCCATCGCCCGCCGCAACTGGGTGATCGGCCAGATGCATGAAAACGGCTATATCACGGCGGAAGAAGCGCAGGCCGCGCGTGAAAAGCCGCTGGAAACCATCAAGCGTGACAGCGACGAATACGTGAACTCCCCCTATTTCGCCGAGGAAGTGCGCCGCCGCCTGAAAGAGCTTTACAGCGACAAGGGCCTCTACGAAGGCGGCATGATCGCCTATTCGACGATGATCCCCGAATATCAAAAGGTCGCGGAAAAAGCCCTGCGCAACGGGCTGATCGAATACGACCAGCGCCACGGCCTGCACAGCGAGCCGATTGCCAAAATCGAAAAACTGGATGACTGGCAGGCGCAGTTGGGCGGCATTACCCCGCCGCCGGGCGCGGGCAATTTCGAAATCGCCGTCGTGCTGGAAACGGGCGCGAAGGAAGCAAAAATCGGTCTGCGCAACGGCGAGACGGCAACCGTCATCTACGACCGCATGAAATGGGCGCAGGCCAAAGGCAAGCCCGCGCCCGTCAAGGTCAGCGATGTGTTGCAGCCGGGCGATGTCTGGCTGTTTGAAAATACCGGCGGCAAGGGCGACAAGGCCGCATGGTGGCTGCGCCAGATCCCGAAGGTGCAGGGCGGCATCATCGCCATGGATCCGCATACAGGTCGCATCTATGCGCTGGCGGGCGGTTTCAGCTATGAAATAAACCAGTTCAACCGTGCCACGCAGGCCATCCGCCAGCCGGGCTCTGCCTTCAAGCCCATCGTGTATCTTGCGGGGTTGCAGGCCGGTTTTACGCCTGCGACACTGATCCTCGATGCGCCCTTTGAAATGGAACAGGGGCCGGGGCTGAACAACTGGCGGCCCAAAAACTACAGCGGCGATTATTTCGGCCCCACGACCCTGCGCGTCGGCATCGAAAAATCGCGCAACCTCATGACCATCCGTCTGGCGAATTACGTCGGCATGGAAAAAATCGCCGAATTGTGCCGCGATTTCGGCATTACCGACAATCTGCCGCATATGCTGTCCATGGCGATCGGCGCGGGCGAGACGACCTTGCTGCGCATGGCCGCCGCCTATGCGATTTTCGTTAACGGCGGCAAGCGCATTGTGCCGACGGTGCTTGACCGCGTGCAGGACCGCACGGGCAAAACCGTTTACGTGCATGACCGCCGCCCCTGCGACGGCTGCGGCCCGATGATTCCGTGGAAAGGGCAGGAAACGCCCGATGTGCCCGATACGCGCGAGCAGGTGGCGGATCCGCGCCATATGTACCAGATCGTTTCCATGCTCGAAGGCGTGATCCAGCGCGGCACGGGCACGATGATCCGCGATGTCGGCCGCCCTGTGGCAGGCAAGACGGGGACGACGAATGATTCCAAGGATGCCTGGTTCATCGGCTTCACGCCCGATCTGGTGGTCGGCGTGTATATCGGCTTTGACGATCCCAAACCGATGGGCAAAAAGGAAACCGGCTCCCGCATCGCCGCGCCTGTGTTCCGGGAATTTATCAAGGAAGCCCTGAAGGATGTGCCGCCCGTGCCTTTCCGCGTGCCGGAAGGGATCCGCCTTGTGCTGATCGACCCGCAAACGGGTACGCGCGCAACACCGGCGACGGAAAAGCCGCTGCTCGAAGCCTTCCTTGCCGGTACGGAGCCGGGCGAGGAAGCCATGATGTTCACGGGCGAGGGGGTTTCCACCGTTTCCGATGTCACCTCGGTCGGGGAAAGCGTCAATACGGGGCTTGGCGGGCTTTATTAGTGCCGCGCAGAGGCGATCAGGCTGTCAAGGGCAGGGCGCGCGTTCGGTTTATTCGCTGAAGCCCAGTTTTTCCAGCATGCGGCGCAGGGTGCGCACCACGGGGCTGCCGCCGTCGCCGGCGCTCTGGATTTCCTCCAGCTCTTTTTCCAGGTCGGCGCGGTGCGCTTCCATATCCTTGCGGATTTCCTCGCGCAGCTTTTCGGCGTCGATATCTTCCATCTGCTGGGCGCGCAGCATTTCCAGCACGCGTTCCTCATCTTCCGTCACCGTGCCGTCGGCATGGGCAAGGATGGTGCCGAAATAGAGCAGCTGCCCGCGGTATTGCGGATCCGTCACCTTGGGCAGGAGATCGGCCAGATTCTGCGGCGTTTCCAGATCGGCCATCAGCGTGACCTTTTGCGTCGGCGACATGCCGTGCACGCGTTGCAGGTTCTGGAAGATTTTTTCAAGATAGGCGCGTTCCTCCGGCTGCACGATGCCGTCGGCATGGGCGATACAGACAACGCAGCGCCACATATTGAACAGGCTTTCATCCATGGCCTTGATCGGCGGCGGGGTGACGGGGGGCTGCATCGGATCGGTCGTCATGTCAAACTCCTTAAAAAAGCGTCTTAAGGCGATCTTTCGTTCAGGCGCGAATATCTATGCCGAAATAAAGCAACAGCGCGTCGATGGCACGCATCAGCACGGACTGGGACCAGATTTCGTCGATTTTGAGGTCATGCTGGAACATTTCGCTTTGCACGGCTTTGTGTACATCGGCGCGGATTTGCTCCATGTCGAGGCTGGCCAGCTGGTCGGCGCGCAGTTTTTTGAGCAGCGCGTCCTCTTCCGGATGCAGGTGTCCGTCGGCATGGGCCAGCAACCCGCCGAAATAGATCAGCTGGCTGCGGAAATAGGGATCATTGATATAGGGAAGCAGATCGCGGATCTGTTTGGGGTTTTCAAGGTCGTCCTCGAAAATCGCTTTTTGCTCGTCCGTCAGGCCATAGGCGCGGTCCATATTTTTGAAAATGCGGCGCAGATATTCGACTTCCTGCGCATGGATTACGCCGTCGGCATGGGCGATGCAAATAATACAGCGCCACATGTAAAACATGCTGGTGCTGACTGTTTCCCCTGTTGTGCCGCGCATTTGCTTCATAATGTCAGCCTAAGCCATTCTGGGCCGCTGTCAATACGGCAGCGGGGCCAAGGGGCTGAAATCCCGCCGCAAAAGCGCCGCGTATGGAAAATGCGGCAAGGCGGGGCTTATTCGCCCGCCGCCTCGGTCAGCGCGCCCAGCACCGCATCGCGGGTCAAAAGCTCGGGCAGGACAATGCCCTGCGGCGCGGCAGGGCCGTAAACGACGTTAAAGGGAATGCCGTATTTGCCGAAACTTTGCAAATAAGCGGCGATATCCGCATCGCGCTGCGTCCAGTCGGCTTGCAGGCGGATGATGTTTTCGGCCGACAGGGCTTCCATGACGTCACGGGTTTCCAAAACGAAACGTTTGTTCGCCTTGCAGGTCAGGCACCAGTCGGCGGTCACATCGACGATGACGGTATGGCCGGCTTCGACCTCCGGCGCGATACGGGCGATATCGAATTTTTCCCAGCCTGCATCCAGCGCGGGCGTGGCCGTGATGCTGAGCAAAATGCTGCCCAGCCAGAAGGCGGTTGCGACCAGCGCAAGGGCAAGGATCTTTTTCAGCGACACCATCCATTTGCCGGGCTTTGGCATGTATTTGAACACGCGCGGCGAGACGGCCAGCAGAATATAGGGCAGCGCAAGCCCGATGCCGAGGAAGGTGAAAATGGTGAAGATTTCAAAAGCGCCGCGTGCCAGCGCAAAGCCGATGGCGGTGCCCAGAAAGGGCGCGGTGCAGGGCGTGGCGAGCAGCGTGGCAAAAGCGCCCGTCAGGAAGTGGCCGAGCAGCGTCGGCTCGTCATCGCCTTTCCGTCCTGTCGCATGCCGCGCGATAAAACGCGGCAGCGGAATGTCGAACAGGCCCCACATATTGGCGGCGAAGAGCAGCACGACCACCAGAAGGAAGATCAGGAAAGCGGGGTTCTGGAACTGGATGCCCCAGCCGATGGTTTCGCCCGCGCTTTTGAGCAAGACAAGCCCCGCCGCAATCACCCAGAAAGAGAAAATGATCCCTGCGGCGGAAGCCATGAAGTTTTTGAAAATCACGGCGCGGCTGTCCTTGCCGCCGTGGCTGACAACGGAAAGCACCTTCAGGGACAAAACGGGCAAAACGCAGGGCATCAGGTTCAGGATCAAGCCGCCGATCAGCGCGGCCAGCAGGATGCGCCATTCAAACTGCGCCAGTTGCGCCGTTGCCGCAGGCCCTTTCACGGGCGCGGCGGCGGGGCGGGGGGCCAGCGGCGCCGTGCCTTCAATCCCGCTGTGGCCGTTGGCATAGGTGAAGGTAAGCGTGCCCTCTTTTAATTGCGCCTCGATCGTTTCCAAAGGTTCGGTCGTATGCGCGGGCGCGCGGAAAACCGTGCGGCCGGTTTTGTTGTTGTGTTTGATCTCGGGTTTGCCGAAAACGATCTGCGCCGTCGGGTGTTCGATAAACAGGTCAGCTTCCGCACCCGGCTTTTCAAGGCCGGTCATTTCGACGACCAGATAATGGCGGTTGCTGCTGTCGTAATCCAGCCATGCCTTTTCAAACGCAACGCTGCCTTCGGCAGGCGCCGGCAGAGTCTCCAGCGCGGCGGCATAAAGCGGCATGTCGGGGCTGGCGGCGGAAACGCCCGCGGGCAGGAAAAGCGCGGCGCTATGCGTTTCCGGCACGCAAATATCGCTACAGACCAGCAGGTCCATGTTCAGTTTCAGGTCCAGCGCGGCGCCGCGCGCGGCCGGGGTGATTTCGATGGGGAAAACGATGCTGTTTTTATACCCGATGTTGTCGATGTCATAGATCGTGAAACGGTGCGGCACCGGCCATTTGACGGTATGGGATTGCAGGTTTTGCGATCCCGTCCAGTCGAAGACGGGCGGGAGGCCCGCATCGCCGGGGGTGCGCCAGTAGATTTTCCAGCCCTCGGCCATGACCACTTCCACCGCCACGGCGACGGTTTCGGCATCCCCCGTGGCTGTGGCGGGGCTGAACAGGCGGATATGGGTATAGGGGGGCTTCTGAACCGTTTTGGGGGCTTCCGCCTCTGCCGGCGCGGCAAAGGCCAGAAACAGGCTGAAAAGGCCTAAAAAGGCCGCAAAACGCGTGAATGTCACGGAAACTCTCCCTCGGGGCGCGTGTTTTGAGCAAAATCTTTAGCAAAATATAGTCCAAACCGGCCCGAAAAGCCAATTCGGGCGCAAGGCAAGCGCAAAAAGCCGGAGATAGGGCCGGGGGGCTTTAAGGTCAGCCGGCGATCAGGCGGCGCAGGCTGTCGATGTCGGCGGCAAGGTTTGCATCCCGCGCCATCAGCTCCTCGATCTTGCGCACGCCGTGGATGATCGTGGTGTGATCGCGGCCGCCGAATTTGCGGCCGATTTCCGGCAGGGAGTGCGCCGTCAGCGCCTTGGCCAGATACATGGCGATCTGGCGCGGGCGAGCCACGGGGCGCGCGCGGCGGGGCGACAGGATGTCGGCAATGCGCAGGTTGTAATGCTCGGCCACGCGGCGCTGGATATCCTCTACCGTCACGCGGCGCTCGGCTGCGCGCAAGAGGTCTTGCAGCAATTCCTCTGCCGTTTCCAGCGTCACGGGGCGGTTGATCAGCTCCGCATGGGCGATCAGGCGGTTCAGGGCACCTTCCAGCTCGCGCATGTTGCTGGTGATTTTTTGCGCCAGAAAATCCAGCACATCGGCAGGCAGGGCGCGTTTCATCAGCGCGCATTTCGATTCCAGAATTTGGCGGCGCAAGGTGGCATCGCCCATCTGGATGCCCGCGACCAACCCCATGCCGAGGCGGGAGCGCAGGCGTTCGTCCAGACCGTCCAGATCGCCGGGGGCCTTGTCGGCAGACAGCACAACATGCTTGCCCTGATCGATCAGCGCGTTGAAGGTATGGAAAAATTCCTCCTGCGTCGATTCCTTGCCGCAGATGAACTGGATGTCGTCAATCATCAGAATATCGACGGCGCGGAACTGCTCCTTGAAAGCCATGGTGTCGCGCGCGCGCAAGGCGCGGACGAACTGGTACATGAACTTTTCCGCCGACATATAGATGACGCGTTTTTGCGGTTGCGCCTCGCGCACCATATGCGCGATGGCCTGCATCAGATGCGTCTTGCCAAGGCCGACGCCGCCTTGCAGGAACAGCGGATTGAAATTGACGTCTTCGCCGCCGGCCAGACGCAGGGCGGCGGCATGGGCCAGCTCGTTCGTCGGGCCGGTGACGAAATTGTCAAAGGTGAAACGCGGATCCAGCGCGGAGGACAGATCCTCCGCCGGCGCATCGGCGTTTTCATTCGCGGTGATGACGGGCGTATAGGGCGTGGCGACGGCGCGTTGCGGCGCGGGCGCGGCGGTCTTTGCCTCCACCGTGCATTCGACGCGCGTGCAGCCGTTATAATGCTGTGCAAACAGCGCGCGGATGCGGTCGGCGTAATGCGTGCGCACCCAGTCGCGGATAAAGCGCGTCGGCGCGGCGATTTCCAGCGTGCCGCCGCGATAGGAAACAGCCTCGACGGGCTGCACCCATGTGCGGAAGGCGGTATCGCCGATTTCGGCGCGCAGGCGGGATTTGATGTCATCAAAACGATGCATCAGCGTGTTTTCGGTGTCCGCTGTTTCGTCTTTTTGGACAACTGCATTCACGCTTTCGAGCATCGTCTATCCTCTGACACTTTAAAGTTTAATTCCCCGAGAATGAGGTCAGAAGTTCCGGCACCCGTTTGAAAGAGTGTTAGAAGTTTCCGCTTCTTCTCTTTGTGAAGAATACCTGGCATGCGAATGAAAACGCTTGAAAATCCGGTGTGATCTTCGCTTTTCGTATCGTGTGCAGGTGTGAAGTGAGGTAAGACTACCCACCGCGGAAATGAGTCGCAAGAGGAGATTGTGGATAAATTTAAAAAAGAAATATTCCGTCGAATTTATGATTTCTGGCGACGATTTTCGGCCCAAAATTTTGCATGATGCGGCGCATTTCTTATTGCGCTTTTTGAAAAGATTTTTTGCGCGCCGATTCTGCGGCAAAACTTGCCGGGCTTTTCCGTTTTTGTTTGACAGGCTTTTGCGAAAAGCGCGGATGAATCATCCGCACCGCATGAGTCGCGCGGCAGAATCGGGCGCGTGATTCACAAAAGGATGCGGGAGTGATGGCGCGAGAATCATGTGCGGTCTTTTGTGCGGAGACGCAAAAAAAACGCCGCGATTGTCGCGGCGTTTTTTTTAGGAAGATAAGACGTAAAATGCGTCGCGATTACTTCGCGAGCGCTTTGACCTTTTTCGACAGACGGGACACTTTGCGGGAAGCCGTCTTCTTGTGCAGAACGCCCTTGGTCGCGCCGCGCATGATTTTCGGCTGGGCCGCTTTCAGTGCTTCCTTCGCAACGGCCTGATCGCCCGCAGCGACGGCTTCTTCAACCTTGCGGATGTAGGTGCGGATTTCGGAAACGCGGGATTTGTTTTGTTTGGCTACGCGCGTATTGCGGCGAACGCGTTTTTTTGCGGACTTATGAACAGGCATATGTAGTGTCTCTTCCTAAATATTATAGCCGGTATGTTGGCTGGTTGTTTCTTACGCGCGCCGCCAAGCCCAGCTGGGGCACAGAATCGCCCCGGGGCGGGTCGCGCGCCGGATGTGACGGTTTTTAAAGCGGTTTTGACTTAATGTCAATAAATCTTGCCCAAAAAGAACCCCCGTCCAAGGCGGGCAGCCGCGGGCGGGGGTCGATTTTCCGGAAAAATCCTTATTTTACTTATCCTTAAACTGCGGCGCGCGCTTTTCGGCAAAGGCGGCCATGCCTTCCTTCTGGTCTTCGGTCGCAAAGGTGGCGTGGAAAACGCGGCGTTCGAATCTCAGCCCCTCGCTCAGGGTGGTTTCAAAGGCGCGGTTGACCGCCTCCTTGACCAGCATCAGGGCGGGGCGGGAATAACCGGCGATTTTCTCCGCCGTTTTCATGGTTTCGGCCATCAGTTCTGCTGCGGGCACGATGCGGGCGACAAGGCCGGCGGCTTCGGCTTCCTGCGCATCCATCATGCGGCCGGTCAGGCACAGTTCCATCGCTTTCGCCTTGCCTACGGCGCGGGTCAGGCGCTGGGTGCCGCCCGCGCCCGGAATGGTGCCGATGGTGATTTCGGGCTGGCTGAATTTCGCCGTATCGGCGGCGATGATGAAATCGCACATCATGGCCAGTTCACACCCCCCGCCCAGCGCATAGCCGGAAACGGCGGCGATGACGGGTTTGCGCGCGCGGGAAATCGCCTCCCAGTTACGGGTGATGAAATCCTCGCTATAAACATCCATGAATGTTTTGCTCGCCATTTCCTTGATATCGGCACCGGCGGCAAAGGCCTTTTCGCTGCCCGTGATGACCATGACGCTGATGTTGTCGTCGGCTTCCATATCGGCAACGGCATCGGTCAGTTCGTCCATCAGCTTTTTGCACAGGGCGTTCAGCGCCTGCGGACGGTTCAGCTGGATGACGCCGACCTTGCCTTTCTTTTCGACGATCAGGTTTTCAAAAGTCATGGCGTTTTCTCCTGCGGTTGTTTGGATGTTGGCTTGTGCGGTCATGGTTTTTATCCTTTTTTTACGGTACGCAACGCTCAGCGGTACGGCGTGATTTTAAACGTGACGAGATAGGCATTGGCCGCGCCATAGGCTTCGACCTCGGGGTTGCGCTGCACGCTGATGCTCAGCGCTTCCTTTTCCCGCACATAGCGTTTTTCGCTGGTGCCGACAGGGCGCCAGCCCAGCTGCGCGAGCGTGCGGCGATAATAGGTCAGCACCTGTTGCGGGCCGGCGGAGGTTTCCAGCGTGGTTTCGACGATGCGGCCTTCGGGCGTATCGAAAACGACGACAAGATCCTCGCGTTCCGCCATGCCGTCCATGATGGGCAGATCCTCTATCACGGCGGAAAAGCCTTCCGCCCGTGCCTGCGGCGCGGCGCAGAACAGCAGGCATGCGGCCAGCGGAATGATCAAAAGCTTTTTCAGCATGGGCAACTGCCTTTCGTTTGCCGGTGTTGTTTCTGTTTTGGCTATTTCTGTTTTGTCGGACAATAGAACGTAGAGCGTCCGCCCTGCACGATTTTCTTGATTCCGCCCGTCTTTTGCAAGGGGCAGGTGCAGTTGCGGCATTTTTCGCCCTGCTTGCCGTAAACCGCCCATTGGTGCTGGAAATAGCCCAGTTCCCCGTCGGTTTGCACATAGTCGCGGATGGAACTGCCGCCTGCCGCGATGGCGCGGGTCAGAACGGCGCGGATGGCTGTCCATAACTTTTTGGCTTCGGCGGCGGAAAGGCTGTCCGCAGGGCGCGTCGGGTCGATTTTCGCGTCAAACAGCGCCTCGGAAGCATAGATATTGCCAACGCCCACCACCAGCGCCTGATCCATGATGGCCGGTTTGATGGCGATTTTCCTGTTTTTCAGGTGGGCGGCAAAACTTTTTGCCGTGAAGGCATCGTCAAACGGCTCCGGCCCCAGATGCGCGAAAAATCGGTGCGCGGGCAGGGTATCCGCCGTGGCCAGATCGACAAGGCCGAAACGCCGTGCATCGTTGAACAGCACGCGCATGCCGCCGTCAAGATGGAAAACCACATGGTCGTGTTTGGCGGGCGGGGTTTTATCCGCCGCATCGGCAATAACGAGCCGCCCCGACATGCCGAGGTGGATGAGCAGCACATGCCCGTTGTCGAGATGCATCAGGATATATTTCGCGCGGCGGGTGATCTGCGTAATTGTCGTGCCTGTGGCCGCCGTCACAAGATTTTCGGGGAAAGGAAAGCGCATATCGTGCCGCCGCAGCTCCAGCCGCGCCAGGCGCTTGCCCTGAATGGATTTTTGCAAACCGCGGCAAACGGTTTCGACTTCCGGCAATTCAGGCATCAGCCACCTTTGGGGCCGGGTTTGTTTTTGCGCAGCGTCAGCGGGCGGGATACCCGGACGGCATCGGTCAGCTCGGTTTTTTCCAGCACGGACAGGGCGGCGCGGATTTCCGCCGTGCGTTCGGGCGCGACATCCCTGATCCAGTCATACACCACGCGCAGGGTGTCGCGCAGGCTCGGATGCGTTTCATGGGATTTGATATCCGGCTTCTCGATAAAATCGCCGTGCCGCGCGGCGGGACAGGCCGCGCCGTTGTCGCGGATATAGCGTTCCTGATAAACCGTGCTTTCGATGTTGTCGCCGTTGGCGTCCGGCGCCACGCCGATATGCAGCACGGGGCGCGTGCCGAGCGCAACGCGGAGGCGCGCAGGCGATTTTTGCGCCATATCGGGTTTTTTATCTTTGGGCTTGATCTCGAAGGTGACGGCATGGGTTTCCGGCACGTTGCCGCTGGCGGGCGCGGTGCGGTGGCGGCCATAGATCAGCCAGATATTGATCCGTGCCTGCGCCGTGCCGTCATCGCGCGTTTGGACGGGGGTGAGATCGCGGCGGATAAAAAACTCCATGTTGTTTTTGTCGCGCGGCAGGTTTTCCAGGATGTCGAAAACAGGCGCCAGATTGCGCAAATATCCGGCGAAGGTTTTTTCCTGCGCGCGGGCTTCGGCTTCGGCCTTTTCATCGCGGCGCGTTTTTTGCCGCGCCTTGACGGCGGCCAGCGCTCGCGCGACATCGGCGGGATCCTTCACGTAGTTATCCGCATTGCGGTTGAAAACGGTTTTGGGTTTGGGCTTTTTGTCGGGGGATGTCACGGCGCGATCATGCCTCCGGCGCTTTCTTTTTCAGGCGCAGCGGTTTGCCGACCGCAACGGTGCGTGTCAGTTCGGCGGAGATCAGCCCCGTATCCTGCAAAATCTGCGGGGCGCGGGCTCCGGCAACCGCCGATATCCAGCCTTGCACCTCGCCTGCGAAATCGGCGACGGCGGCCAGCTGTTTTTGCCCCTGTTTGTCCATCACCAGCCCGTCCCCGCCGATATAGACGTTGTATTCTTTTCCTTCTTGCGGCGGCTCGAAATATTCGATGTATTGATAGGCTTCGATCTGCTGCCCCGGCGCATAGGGATGGATGGAGAGCCGCAGCACGGGGCGCAGGCTTTGTTCCAGACAAACATCATAGCGCGGATTTTCGGGCGTGCTGTCCTTGCGCGCCATCTGGATGAAATGGGAATGCGGCATGCCGCCGGCGGGGCGCTGCCGCCGGTAAATATCGCGGGTATAGAACATCCAGACATCGATGCGCTGGTCTTTGGGCTGGCCGTGCATGTCGTTCACGACATCGGCGCGGATGAAAAATTCCATGCCCTTTTCATCGGCGGGATATTTTTGCAATTTGTCCAGCAGGGGCGCGATGTGCTCGGCGAAATCCTTATACAGCTGTTGCGGCGCGATGCGTGCGGGCGCAGGCGGCGCGGCTGGCGGTACTCCGGCCGCGGGCGCGGAGGTTTGCGCTGCGGCGGGGGTTTTGCCCGCGCGGCGGAAACTCTGGCGGAGTTTGTCGACCCAGTGTTTCATGCTGCCTCGTTGAAAAATGAGATGACATAATACACAAGCGGGGAGTGACGTCAATCCGCATATATACGGCGGCTACGGGGCCATGCAGAAGGCAAAGCCCCAATGTGCTGCGACCGCAGGCGGATGCAGCGCCGGACAGAGGAGATCAGGATAAAAGATAAAAGAAGATCAGCCGTGTTTGGCCGCGCTCGGCATCGGGCGGGGGTATTTCGGCGTGGGTTTGTCGGGCGCGACGACGATTTGCGGGTTATTCAGTTTCCCGCCAGAGCAGACAACGCCCGTGACTGCTTTGCCGTTTGCGCCAGTGGCTTCGAATTTCGTGCGATAAAAGCCGCGGCAGACAAAGGGGCTGTGTTCGACACCGCCGGTCTGGATATTCGTATATCCCGCGTTCTGGAGCGTTTTTTCCGCGCCCGCAGGGTCAGCATAACCGGCGAAGAGGGCAAAGGCGCTTCCGGTCACGACGATACCGGCGCTGGCTCGGACAAAAAGGCGGGAGAGATTCGACATAATGTTCATACTCCAATGTTGTTGCAAACTGAGGATTTTACACAAATGATCAACAGTTATGTCAATAATATTGTATTATAGCATTGATATAAAATGATAATTTTTATGGTGCCGTGGCCGGGGCAAGAGGGGGCCGCATAAAAGAAAAGGGCCGGATCGTTTGATCCGGCCCTTTGTGTATAGCGGATGATCTGGCGCCTAGGCGGCGCGTATCAGATTACATCATGCCGCCCATACCGCCCATGCCACCCATGTCGCCATGTGCATGTGCTTCTTCTTTCTTCGGCAGGTCTGCCACGGTGGCTTCGGTCGTGATCATCAGACCGGCCACGGAAGCCGCGCCTTGCAGTGCCGTGCGCACCACTTTCACCGGATCGATGATACCGGCGGCCACGAGGTCGCAGTATTTGTCTTTCTGCGCATCGTAGCCGAAGTTGGCGTCTTTTTGCTCGGCCAGCTTGCCGACAACGATGGAGCCTTCAACGCCTGCGTTATGGGCGATCTGGCGTACCGGTGCTTCCAGGGCGCGGGCGATGATCTCGATACCGACTTCCTGGTCGCGGTTGGCAGGCTTCAGGTTTTTCAGGGCGCGTTTGCCGTAGAGCAGCGCCGTACCGCCGCCGGCGATGATGCCTTCTTCAACGGCTGCGCGGGTTGCGTGCATGGCGTCTTCAACGCGGTCTTTGCGCTCTTTCACCTCGGTTTCGGTCGCGCCGCCGACGCGGATGACGGCAACACCGCCGGCCAGCTTGGCCAGACGCTCTTGCAGCTTTTCCTTGTCGTAGTCGGAGGTGGTTTCCTCGATCTGCGCGCGGATCTGCGCCACGCGTGCATCGAGGTCTTTTTTCGCGCCCGCGCCGCCGATGATCGTGGTGTCATCTTTGGTGATGCGGACTTTTTTCGCGCGGCCCAGCTGGTTCAGGGTCACGTTTTCAAGCTTGATGCCGAGATCTTCGGAGATCACTTCACCGGCGGTGAGGATCGCCATGTCTTCCAGCATCGCTTTGCGACGGTCGCCGAAGCCCGGCGCTTTCACGGCAGCGACTTTCAGGCCGCCGCGCAGTTTGTTGACCACGAGGGTCGCCAGCGCTTCGCCTTCAACGTCTTCCGCCACGATCAGCAGGGGCTTGCCGGACTGGACAACGGCTTCCAGGATCGGCAGCATGGATTGCAGGTTGGACAGTTTCTTTTCAAAGAAAAGAATGTAGGGGTTTTCCATCTCGCAAACCATTTTGTCTGCGTTGGTGATGAAATAGGGGGAAAGGTAACCGCGGTCGAACTGCATCCCTTCAACGACATCCAGTTCGGTGTCGAAGGATTTTGCTTCCTCGATCGTGATTACGCCTTCGTTGCCGACTTTCTGCATGGCGTTGGCCAGCATTTTGCCGACTTCAACGTCGCCGTTGGCGGAAATGGTGCCGACTTGCGCGATTTCGTTGTTGGAGGCGATTTTCTTCGCGCGTTTTTTCATGTCGTCCACAACGGCTTCAACAGCCATGTCGATACCGCGCTTCAGATCCATCGGGTTCATGCCGGCGGCAACGGCCTTCACGCCTTCGCGGAAGATGGCCTGTGCCAGAACGGTGGCCGTGGTCGTGCCGTCGCCCGCCATGTCGTTGGACTTGGAGGCAACTTCACGCACCATCTGGGCGCCCATGTTCTCGAAATTGTCTTCCAGCTCGATTTCCTTCGCAACGGAAACACCGTCTTTGGTGATGCGCGGTGCGCCGAAAGATTTCTGGATCACAACGTTGCGGCCTTTGGGGCCGAGGGTGACTTTGACAGCGTTTGCCAGCAGGTCAACGCCTTTCAGCATTTTCTGGCGGGCATCGGCGGAAAATTTTACTTCTTTAGCAGCCATAGTTATTACATCCTTCTGCTTGTAATGGTTTTATTGCTCAGGCGGCTTTAGCCTTTTTTTTGGCTTCGATCACGCCCATGATGTCGGACTCTTTCACAACCAGCAGCTCTTCGCCGTCGATGGTGATTTCGGTGCCGGACCATTTGCTGAACAGCACGTGGTCGCCCACTTTCACATCCAGCGGGATCAGTTTGCCGGCTTCATCGCGCAGGCCGGCACCGACGGCGAGCACTTCGCCTTCAGCGGGTTTTTCTTTTGCGGTGTCGGGGATGATGATGCCGCCGGCCGTTTTGGCGTCGCTTTCCACGCGGCGCAGCAGAACGCGGTCATGCAGGGGACGGAATTTCATGGTTTTAGTCCTCTTCGATTGAACAAGGTTTCATGTCCTGTTTCCGCAGAGCCTAACCATTTAGCACTCTGCCCGGACAAGTGCTAAATAGGTAACCTCGGACCTTGAATTTTTCAACCTGAATCTGGCGGAAAAGCTGGAAAAATCGTGCCCGAACCCGCTGTCAGACCTCTTTAAAAAACCGAATAAAACCAAGGTTTTCGCCGCCGTTTTATCACTCGCGGGACGGGAGTGCTAAGCCTTTGATTTCAAAGTTTTTTAACACCTATGCGGTAATATATGCTTAAATGGAAGTAAGGATGCGTAACTTCTGCAATGTTGATACGCCACATTCGTAATAGGAGATTAGGAATATGGCAAACTTGATCCTCCAGCTCCGCGATTACCGCCTGACCACGGCGGAAATCCTTTATCACATGCCCGACCATCCGAGCCTGTTGCAAAGCTATATCTGGCAGGAATACGACCGGGCGCCGGAATTTCCGGAACTGCACCGGTTCCTCGGCTTCTGGGTGAAGGAGATCGAGGGACGGCTGCATTCCGTCACCGTGGCCAGCAAAAAACTGATCACGCCCGAAGACATTCGCATGTGCCGGCATGAATTCCTGATCAACTAACCGCTTGTATAACGGGCTTTGTTTTGGACAGGCGCTCGGGTACACTCCCGCGCCATGGGAAACGTATATGAAGACATGACGGTTCTGCCGCGCGCCGCGCGGGGTGCCGTGCTGGCCATCGGCAATTTCGACGGTGTGCATCCGGGGCATCAGGCCCTGATCGCGCAGGCGAAGGCGCAGGCTGCCGCGCGCAAGACGCGCGCCGCCGTCATGACGTTCGAGCCGCATCCGCGCGAGTTTTTCAAGCCCGATGATCCGCCCTTTCGCCTGACGCTGCTGCCGATGAAGGCGCGGCTTTTGGCGGCGCTGGGCGTGGACGATATTTTCGCGCCGCCCTTTGATGCCGGTTTTGCCGCGCAAAGCGCGGCGGCGTTCATGGATTTCCTGCGCGACAGGCTGGAGCCGGAAAGCATTGTCGTCGGCGCGGATTTCGCCTTCGGCAAGGGGCGCGGCGGCGGCATCGATACGCTGCGCGAGATGTTCGATGTGACGGTTGTCAAACCCGTGACCTGTCCGCAAGGCGCGGTCTATTCCTCCACCCGCATCCGCGCGCTGTTGCAGGAAGGCAAATTGCAGGAAGCCGCCGTGCTGCTCGGCCGCCCGTGGGAAGTGGAGGCCGAAGTCGTACACGGCGACAAGCGCGGACGCGAACTGGGGTTTCCCACCGCCAACCAGCAGGTGGATCGTTATATCCGCATTCCCTACGGCATTTACGCCGTGCGCGTCATGGTGGAAGGCTGGCCGGCGCCGCGCGCGGGCGTGGCCAATTTCGGCATCCGCCCGATGTTCAAGATCCGCCGCCCGATTTTCGAAACCCATATTTTCGATTTCAACGGCGATATCTATGGAAAGGACATGCGCGTCGAACCTGTCAAATTCCTGCGTGCCGAAAGGGCTTTTGACGATCTGGATGCGCTGGTGCGGCAAATGAAACAGGATTGCCTTGATGCCCGCGCTGTGCTCAAATAATGGGCATACGTTGCAATTATTGATGTATAAAGCGAAAAATTGATGACCGACGCCCAGACAGTACGCGCCCACCGCACCGGCAAATTCTTCTTCTTTGGCATGGTGATGATCGGTGTGATCGTTTTCCTCGACCAATATACGAAATGGCTGGTGCTGGAAACCATGCTGCGCACGGACGGGGCCAATCCCGCGTTCGGCGACTGGTTCCTGACGCGCCAGCCTGTGGGGATGTTCATCGACCAGCGCGAGACCTATAACAATATCGAGCTGACCGGATTTCTCAATTTCGTCATGGTCTGGAACGAAGGAATCAGCTTCGGCCTTTTCGACCGCAGCGACAGCGATTTCGGCGGCACGAGCAGCCTGTCCATCGTTTTCATCGGCATTTCGCTGGTCATCTCGATGCTGATGATTGTCTGGATGGCCTTGTCGCGCGGGCGGTTGCTCGTCTGGGCGCTGGCGCTGATCGTCGGCGGCGCGCTCGGCAATGTGATCGATCGCGTGCGCTTCGGCGCGGTGGCCGATTTTGTGGATGTGCATGTGGCGGGCTGGCACTGGCCGGCCTTCAACTTCGCCGACAGCAGCATCGCCATCGGCGCGCTGCTTTTGGTGATCGATACGATGACGAGCAAGCATAAAAATCCGTTCTTCGGCTGATGTTTCGCCGCCGGAACGCGGAAAAGAACAAGGGTGCGACAATGAAGAAAAAGAACAATATCGCGACAATGCAAAAACTGCCGGTGCTGGCGCTTGCGCTGGCGGGCGTGCTGGCGCTTTCCGCCTGCTCCAACATGCGCGAGCAGCTGGGCATGGGCCGCCATTCGCCCGATGAATTTACGGTGGTGAAACGCGCGCCGCTGACCCTGCCGCCCGAATACGCGCTGCGTCCGCCCTCGGCCGACAACCTGCCGCCTGCCTCGGAAACGTCCAAGGCCGCGCGCACCGTGCTGATGGGTGAAAAACAGGATGTGGCGCCCGCGACCGCCGACGAAGCCTTTCTGGCCAAGGCGGGCGCGCAGGATGCCGATTCCTCCATCCGCAGCCAGATCAACCGCGACAACGGTTATATCGCCTTGCAAAACCGCTCGCTGGCCGACCGCCTGATTTTCTGGGGGGATTCCGCGAACGGCGAGTTGCCCGCCAGTGTTGTCGATCCCAAGGCGGAAGCGGAACGTGTGAAAAAGAACCTCGACGAAGGCAAGCCCGTCAATCAGGGTGATGTGCCGGTGATCGAGAAAAAGAAAAGCACGATCGAAAAGATTTTCTGATCCTGACGGTATTTATCCGCGCAGCAGCCGGATCACGGGTTGCGGGTCGTTGCTTTCCAGCACCAGATCGGCCTGCAACTGGTTGCGGAACCATGTCATCTGCCGCTTGGCGTAATGGCGGGTGGATTGCGCGGCTTTTGTTTTGGCCTCTTCCAGCGTGATGTCCCCGCGCTGGTAGGCCGCAAGCTCGGGGTATCCCAGTGCCTTTTTCAGGGGGACCTGCGCCGCCGTTTGCTGCGGATAGGCTTTGGTGAAGGCGGCGGCTTCCGCCAGCGCGCCTGATTCCAGCATCACATCAAACCGTTTGTTGCACTGGGCATAGAGCTGCGCGCGCGGCGGCAGCAGCGTGACCAGCGTAAAGGAAAGATGCGCGGGCGTGCCCACGGGCGCGCCTTCCTGCCAGACGGCAAGGCTTTTGCCCGTATGCACCAGCACCTCCATCGCGCGGACAAGGCGCTGCGAATTGCCGGGCGCAAGGCGCGCGGCCATCACGGGGTCTTTTTCCGCCAGCAGGGCGTGAAAGGCCTTGTTGCCGATCCCGGCCAGTTGCGCGTTCAGCGCATCGCGCACCGTTTGCGGAATATCGGGAATGGGGCTGATGCCCTTCATCAGCGTCTTGAGATAAAACCCCGTGCCGCCGACGATGATCGGCAGCTTGCCCGCCGCCTCCGCCGCCGCAATTTCCGCCAGCGCCATATCGCGCCAGCGCGCGGCGCTGCAGGGATCATCGGGGGCGAGGGCGCGGTACAGTCGGTGCGGCGCGGCGGCCAGATCCTCTGCCGCCGGCTGTGCGGCCAGCAGCGGCAGCCCGTCATAGACCTGCATGGAATCGCCGTTGATGACGATGCCGTCCAGCGCCTCGGCAAGGCTGACCGCAAGGCCGGATTTTCCGCTGGCGGTCGGCCCGCCGATGACCAGGACTTTCGTCATGCGACGGCGCTTATTTTGCCTTGTCGAGTTTCAGCGCAACAAAGCGGCGGTCGTCGCGGCGCGAGATGAAGACCAGCACCGATCCCTTGCCGGCCTTGACGGCGGCCTCGAATTGCGCCTTGGCGGCCTCGGGCGTGACGACTTCTTTTTGGTCGACTTCGATGATGACGTCCCCGACGGCAATGCCGCGCGCGGCGGCGGGGCTGTCGGATTTGACTTCCGCCACCAGCACGCCGTTCGTGCTGTCGCCGACGCCGTATTGCTCGCGCAGCGCATCGGTCAGCGGCGCAAGGCCGAGGCCGACGGCGGAGACCTGCAACGGTTTTGCGGCAGGCGCGGATTTGGCATCAGGCTTGCTGTTGATCAGCCCGCTTTCCTCCGCCTGTTCCAGCTGGCCCAGCTTGACCTTCAGCTCCAGCTTCTTGCCTTTGCGCCAGACGGTGACGGCGGCATCCTTGCCGACTTCGGTGGCGGCGACAAGGCGCGGCAGCTGGCGCATATGCGCAATGTCATGCCCGTTGAAGCGGAGGATGATGTCGCCCGTTTGCAGGCCCGCATCGGCGGCGGGACTTTTTTCCATGACGCTGGAAACCATCGCGCCCTGCGCCTTGCCAAGGCCGAGGCTTTCGGCGATGTCATCCGTGACATCCTGAATGCGCACGCCCAGCCAGCCGCGGCGGGTTTTGCCGTATTTAATCAGTTGCTCCACGACATTTTGCGCAAGGTTGGACGGCACGGCAAAACCGATACCCACCGACCCGCCGGAGGGCGAGAAGATGGCCGTATTCACGCCGATGACCTCGCCTTGCATGTTGAACATCGGGCCGCCGGAGTTGCCGCGGTTGATGGAGGCATCGGTCTGGATGAAATCGTCATAGGGGCCGGCGTTGATATCGCGCTGGCGGGCGGAAACAATCCCCGCCGTGACGGACCCTCCAAGGCCGAAGGGGTTGCCGATGGCCAGGACCCAGGAGCCGACGCGCGCCTTGTCGCTGTCGCCCCATTTTACATCCACCAGCGGCGTGACCTTCGGGTCCACCTTCAGCACGGCCAGATCGGTTTTGTCATCCACGCCGACCAGCGTGGCGTCCAGCGATACGTCGTTTTGCAAAATGATGCGGATTTCATCGGCATCCTTGATGACGTGGTTGTTGGTGACGATATAGCCGTTCGCCGCATCGATCACAAAACCGGAACCGAGGGCGGAGATTTTGTTGTCGCCCCGCTGCTGCGGCTGGCGGTTGCGGAACTGGTCATAGAATTCGCGGAAAAAATCCTCGAAGGGGGAGCCCGGCGGCAATTGCGGCATGTCGGGAATCTGCGGCATGTTGCGCGACGACATGTCGATGGTGGTCGTCGTCGAAATATTCACGACGGCGGGCAGCAGTTTTTCGGCCAGCGTTTCAAAACTGGGGGGCGGCGTATCGGCCAGAACAACGGCAGGGGCGGCGCCCAGCAGCATCGCGGCAATTGCCAAAGACATCAACGCCCGTTTGGGGGCAGGTGTTTTTGCGGTCATTTACGTAAACCCTCCGGTTCAATAACAACATACAAACAATGTTTATTAAGCTATGCGCCTTAGCCGCCGGATCGTCAAGGGCAGGCGGCCAAGTCCCCGGCGCGCAAGGACTGATGTGGGATCCGCCGCGCGGCGCGTCAATACCCGCGCAGGGCGGCGACGAGGAGGAAGCCGAAAAGGGCGAAGAAAATGCCGATGTTGCGCAAGGTCGCATCGGGCATTTGCGCCATGCGGGCGGTCATGTCCTTCATGCCGCGGGGGAAGAGGGCGTACATCGCCCCCTCCAGCACAAACATCAGGCCCAGCGCTGTCAGCAGGTCGGTCATGCCGCACTCCTTGCAGGCGCGGCCGCGGCGTGATTATTTCCGGCGGCCTTTCTCGTTTTCAAAAAACTTCAGGAAATCGCTGTCGGGCGAGAGGATGAAGGTCGTGTTATCGCCCGACAGGCTGTTCCGGTAGGCTTCCATCGTGCGATAGAAGGCATAGAACTCGGGATCTTTCTGGAAGGCATCGGCATAGATCTTGATGGCCTGTTCGTCTCCCTGACCGCGCAGGATTTGCGCCTCGCGCTCGGCTTCGGCGAGCAGGACGGTGCGTTCCTTGTCGGCGCGGGATTTGATGGCCTGCGCGGCTTCCTGACCCTGCGCGCGGAATTCGGCGGCTTCACGCTCGCGCTCCGTGCGCATGCGGGCATAGATCGCCTGCGAGGTTTCATCGGGCAGATCGGCGCGGCTGATGCGCACGTCCACGACCTCGACGCCGTAGTTGTCCTTGATGATTTCATTCACCTGATTGCGGATGGCAACCATCAGCCCGCCGCGCTTGTCGGACAGCACGTCGGTCAGCGTCGCGTTACCCAGCGTGGAGCGCATGGTGGAGTTGATGATGTTGCCAAGGCGGTTGTTCGCCTGTTCCACCGTTTGCAGGGACTGGTAGAACTTCAGCATGTTGTGAATGCGGTAGCGGGCGAAGGTATCGACGACAATGCGTTTCTTGTCGGCAAGAATGACCTGCTCCGGCGCGGCATCCACATCCAGCGCGCGTTTTTCAAAGGTCAGAACCTGCTGGATCACCGGCACTTTGAATTTCAGGCCGGGCTCCGTGTATTGCGCGACCGGTTCCCCGAACTGGATCACCATGGATTGCTCGCGTTCCGTCACGATAAAGACGGTCTGGGCAACGCCGATCAGGACAAGGCCGAGGATGATGAGAAGAAAAGCGGGTGCTTTGTTCATGTCGAATGCTCCGATAAAATGTCTGTCCGGCGGTTACTTGTTGGCGGATTTGGGTTGTTCCAGCTGCATATAGGGCAGCACGGGCACGCCCCTGTCGTCGCCGACCAGGATTTTGCGGCTTTTTTTCATGATGTCCTGCATCGTTTCAAGATAGATGCGTTTTTGCGTGACATCCTTGGCCTGCGCATAGGCTTTGTAAACGGAAAGGAAGCGTTCCGCCTCACCGTTTGCCTTGCTGATGACGGATTCCTTGTAGGCGGTCGCGTCCTGAATCAGCTTTTGCGCCTCACCGCGCGCGCGGGGCACGATGTCGTTGTGATAGGTTTCGGCTTCGTTGCGCATGCGCTCCTTGTCGGTGCGGGCGCGCTGCACGTCGTTGAAGGCATCGACGACCGTTTGCGGCGGATCGACGCGCAGCAATTGCACGTTGTTGATCACGACGCCGGCCTCGTATTCGTCAAGGATGCGCTGCATCAGGTCTTTGGTCTGCACTTCCACCTCGGCGCGGCCTTCGGTCAGGGCGCTCTGGATGGGGGTGCGGCCGATGATTTCGCGCATCGCGCTTTCGGCGACTTTTTCCACCGTGCGCACGGGATCGGCGATTTTAAACTGGAAATTTGCCGCATCGCCGATGCGCCAGAAGACGACGAAATGGATGTCGATGATGTTTTCATCCCCCGTCAGCATGATGTTGCTGTTGGTGCGGTTGCCGGGCGCGCCGATTTCCACCTTGCGGTCGAGCGCGACATCGACTTTTTCCACCGACTGGATCGGCCAGGGCAGGTGATAGCCGAGACCCGGTTCGCTGCGCGTATCCTTCCACGCGCCGAAGGTCATGCGCACGGCGTTTTCGCCGGGCTCCACGCGGTAAAAGCCCGTGGACAGCCACAGCAGCGCCAGCACCAGCAAAATGCCGAAGAAAGCCTTGTGCGGCTCCATCGCGCCGCCTGCGCCGCCCATGCGGTTGCGGAAACGGTTTTGCGCCTGACGCAGCATGTCGTCGAGATCCGGCCCGTCGTTGCGGCCGCCGCGGTTGCCGCCATTGTTGCCGCTGCCCCACGGGTTGTGGCCGCCGCCGTTGTTCCCGCCGCCCGGCGGCTGGTTGCTGCCCCAGGGGCCGTTTTCGAGGATCATGCCGTCCGGCGTGTTTTGCGTGCTGTCGGATGTCATGGCGTGGTTTTCCTTATGGTTGGGTATTGGGGTTGGCCATCGGGCAGCGGCCCGATTTTTGTTTCTTTTCCAGGCGAAAAATAATTATGAAATTACTGTTTTATTTTTCGCATCCCACTATATGATGTGCCCGAAGAAAGCCGCAAGCGATTTAGGCTGAAAACGGCATCCCCGACCAAGATTGAAGCGAGATATTTATGTCTTTCGTCCAGAAAGAACAAGTGCTGGAAAAACTCAAGGAAGTGCTCGACCCCGCGCTCGGCCGCGTGGGCGGCGTTTCGCTGACGGACGGCAAGATTTATGTCACCATCGAAGCCGATCCGCAGAAGGGCGCAGCGCTGGAGCCGATGCGGCAGGCGGTGGAAAAATCCCTTTCCGCCATGCCCGGCGTGCGCGAGGTGCATGCCGTCCTGACGGCAGAGCGCAGCCCGCCGCCGAAACTGACCGTCAAACAGGGCGCGGCCCCGCAGAAACCGGGCGGCGGCGGCTTTGGCGGGCACAAGATTTCCTCCCGTCCCGTCGCGCCGCAGGTGCGGCATATCATCGCCGTGGCCTCCGGCAAGGGCGGGGTCGGCAAATCGACCGTGGCGGCGAACCTTGCCGCGGCCTTTGTCATGCTGGGCAAAAAAACGGGGCTGCTGGATGCCGATATCTACGGCGCATCGCAGCCTGTCATGATGGGCCTGCGCGAAAAGCCGCAAACCGGCAAAAACGACATGATCATCCCGCCCGAAAAGGACATGGGCGGCGGCAAAACGCTGAAACTGATGTCCATGGGCTTTTTCGTGGAACCTTTGGCGCCCGTCATCTGGCGCGGCCCCATGGTGCATAGCGCGATCCAGCAATTGCTGCGCGATGTGCAATGGGGCGATCTCGACATTCTGGTCATCGACCTGCCGCCCGGCACGGGCGATGCGCAGCTGAGCCTTGCGCAATACGTGCCGCTGTCGGGCGCGGTGATCGTCTCCACCCCGCAGGACGTCGCGCTCAGCGAAGCGGAAAAGGGCCTGCGCATGTTTGAAAAAACAAATGTGCCCGTGCTGGGGATGATCGAGAACATGAGCTATCACATCTGCAGCCAGTGCAACCACCGCGAGGATATTTTCGGCCACGGCGGCGCGCGCGCGGCGGCGGCGCGGCTGAACGTGCCTTTCCTTGGCGAAGTGCCGTTGCAGCCGGTGATCCGCCAGCAGGCGGATGCGGGCGTGCCGCTGACGCTGGCGCTGCCCGATCATCCCGTATCGGAAAGCTTCCGCAATATCGCGGCGCGTTTGTGGATGGCGCTGCCGGAAACAAGGCCGGTCGCGGCGAAATCCTGATCCATGACAGGGAGGCGAAACCCCGGCGCGGCGTATCTTAATGATGCGGCGGCTTGGGCATGCCCTTGGGCTTGGGGTTTTTGGGCTTGATGCTTTCGGGCTGCGGGGCGGCGTTTTTCTCCACCAGCTTGAAGCCTTTGTCGCCGGTGACCAGCTGCACATCCAGCGGGATGGATTTGCTGACATCGTTGAACAGGCTTGCGGCGCGTTTCAGCAGGCGGATATCCCCTTGCGTGGGTTCCGCTGCCGTGCTGCGGGAAGCAATCGCAATGAAATTGCCGACCATTTCCAGTTCGTAATCATACGGCGGCAAGACGCTGTGGTCCTGCATGCCCTTGTGCAGCACTTCCAGATCCGCCGCCGTCATGGCGATCATCAGGCGCTGCGTTTGCATGTCGAGGGATTTGAAGGACGTCTCGGACAACGGGCCGTTTTCCGAAGCGGCCATGAAGGCATCGACCAGCGACACGGTTTGATGCGACAAATGTCCCGCGACATCGTCAAAATTTTGAGATCCGACCAGCAGCGCGCCGGCGGTTAGCTGGTCCACCAGCTGGTCTTTCATCTGGCCGCGCATTTCCTCTTCGATCACGCCGGCGGCGATCAGGCAGGTCATGTCGATGTGATCGATGCTGTTGATCGTGACGTTGATTTCGGGGCGGTCGGGCAAGAGCTTGTTGGCGATATCATAGAGGGGATCATCCTCTATCTCGTCATCCTCGCCCCAGAAAACGGTATTATCTTCGTCATCGTCCATGTCGTTCAGTTCGACGATGCGGTCGTTTTTGCCGTTGGGGCGGTAAGGTTTGAAATCGGGAATGACCGGCGACGGATCGGGGCGCGCCGGTTCGGGCGCGGCAGGGACATCGTCCAGATCAAAGGACTGGCCGACGTGTTTCAGCAAAAAGGCTTTGTCGGCATCCTTTTTGGGCTGCGAATCCTTTTGCGGCTTGGCCATTTTTTTCTCCTTCAATTCAATGACATGGTCAAAAGCCGCGCCATATAATGCAAGGGGTTGAATTATGGAATTAGATACTAGCGGATTCCGCCCCCCGAAAACAAGCAAAAAATCCCCTTCCGGCAAGAATTGTAATGATATTTCAAGGTACTGGATATTGCGCTGCGTCAGGCGCGGGCGGCGCTGCGATCCGCTCCAGCACGGTGATGGTGTAATCGGCGCTTTCCCCCGGCAGGGCGGTGTGGAATTCGCGTTTGGTTTCGCGCCAGGCGCTGCGGTCGAAGGCGGGGAAGCGGGTTTCGCCTTCGGGCTTCATATGCACTTCGGTCAGGTACAGGCGCTGCGCCAGCGGCAGGGTGGCGCGGTAAATCTCCGCGCCGCCTGCGATGAAGACAGCTTCCTTGCCGTCCTTTGCGGCGATGTCCTTGCCAAGGGCGAGGGCATCCTCCAGGCTGTGGACGACGATAATGCCCTCTGCCGCATAGTTGCGGTCGCGGGTGATGACGATATTCGCCCGCCCCGGCAGCGGCGCGCCGAGGGATTCAAAACTTTTACGCCCGTGGATGACGGGATAGCCGACCGTGGTTTTTTTGAAATATTGCAGCTCGCTTTTGATCTTCCAGCACATATCGCCGTTCGCGCCGATCACGTTGTTTTCGGCAACGGCGGCGATGAGATAGATATGGATGTCGTCGGGCGCGGTCATACGGCGACAGGTGCCTTGATCGCAGGGTCGCAAACGTAATCGATCAATTCGAAATCCGCGTATTTGAAATCGAAAATGTTTTTGACGTAGGGGTTCAGTTCCATGCGCGGCAGCGGGTGCGGCGTGCGCGACAATTGCAGATGCACCTGCTCCAGATGGTTTTCGTAGATATGCAGATCGCCGAAACTATGCACGAAATCGCCGGGTTTCAGCCCCGTGACCTGCGCCATCATCAGCGTCAGCAGGGCATAGGAGGCGATATTGAACGGCACGCCGAGGAAAACATCGGCCGAGCGCTGGTAGAGCTGGCAGGACAGTTTCCCTTCCGCGACATAGAACTGGAAAAAGCAATGGCAGGGCGCCAAGGCCATTTTGGGAATATCGGCGGGGTTCCATGCGGAAACGATGATGCGGCGGCTGTCGGGATTGGTTTTGATATCCTCCACCGCCTGCGCGATCTGGTCGATCGTGCCGCCGCCCGGCGCGGGCCAGCTGCGCCACTGGTGGCCGTAAACGGGGCCGAGATCGCCGTTTTCATCCGCCCATTCGTCCCAGATGGTGACTTTGTTGTCTTTCAGATAGCCGATATTCGTATCGCCCTTCAGGAACCACAGCAATTCGTGGATGACGGATTTGGTATGCACCTTTTTGGTGGTGACAAGGGGAAAGCCTTGCGCGAGGTCATAGCGCGTCTGGTACCCGAAGCAGCTGATGGCCGAGGTGCCGGTGCGGTTTTGCTTCATGGTGCCGTTTGCCAGCACATGGCGCAGGATATCCAGATATTGCTGCATGGTGAGCCTCCCCCAACAGGACTTCGCGACGATGGTTTTTTCTTTTCAGGATACCTGAAAGCGCCGCCGTTTTCACAGGATAAAATCCCCTGTGTTTGCGGCAGGCGGCGGAATTTATGAAAACTTTCGGCAAAGACGCGCTTAAGGGGCGGGCGGTTTCGGCGCTGGCGGGGCGAAGGCGGTGGTGCCGTCCAGATGGTTGTCGTTACCGGCGGTGCTGGCGGGGCGCGGCGGGCCGACATGTTTTTTGGAGGCCGCAAGATAATCCGCCCGCGCCACGCCCTTGGCCTGCAAGGCTTCCTCCAGCGTGGGCAGTTGGTGGCGGTCGGTAATGCCGAGTTGCGCGTCCAGCGCGGCCAGCTTGCGCGCGTTTTCGGGCGAAAGGCTTTCCAGCGTCGTCAGCGCGGGATCGGCGGCATCCTGGCCGAAGGTATTGGGGCCGAAGGACCGGCCGATCTCCAGAATATCCTCCCCCGCCAGCCGCACGAAGGTGAGTTTGTCGCCCGCGGCCAGACGCAGTTTTATGATTTGCGCATATTCTTCCAGCGCGCGGCTGTGCCATTCGTCGGCAATCACGGAAGGCGGCGCGTTTTTGCGCCAGATGCCCGACAGGTTGCGCGTATCGCGCGCGGCTTCGGCAAAGGCCTCTTGCAAGGACGCGCTTTTCTCGCGGATATTCCGGAACGTATCGACGGGCAGGGGAGAGCCCTTCATCGCCGCCACAATATCGGGCGCATCCTCGGTGGCGAGAGAGCAAAGCCATGCCCCCTTCACATAGGCGTCCTGTTCCAGCCGCTCTTTGCGCAAAAGGTAATCGTATGGGGAAACGATGATATCCGAAGCCTCGTTATACGGGTCGGCATGCAGCGCGGCGGAGAGATGGTATTGCCGCGCATGAATGAATTCATGGGTGCGCGCGCCCATCAGCCGCGCCGGACTGTCCAGCGCCTCCGTGCCGTAGAGCACATCGTTGCTGAAGCTCGTCTGCCCGGGGTGGGCGGGATAGCGGAAGGAGTGATAGACCGCGCTCGGCGTCAGGCCGGTATCCAGCCCCTCGTGGCGGACGATTCCCGCCGTCGCGCGGCGAAAGGCTTCGCCCACCGGCCCCAGTTCGGGGTCTTGCAGGCGGCCGGTCCATGTCTCCACGGTGTGCAAATCGCGGCCAAGCGCTGTGCGTTGCGCTTTTTCGCTGTCTCGCAATTCCTGTGCGTCCGGATCGGATTTTTTGACAGGATCAACCATAATATCCTCGCATATCGACCGATCATAACAAACGGGCGTGGCGGGCCAAAGCGAAAACCCCTGCTGCGCCGCACAAGCATCTGCCCGTGAAGTGCCTGTAAGTGATTGGTTTTTCAGCGCGCCCCTGCGGGCGGGGTTTGATTTATGCGCAAAATGACCTATAATGAAAACTGTCAGGCTTGCCTGACTATGACGATAAACGCGCTGTGGAATAGGCGATACGGACCCGGGGGCGGTACCCGGCGGCTCCACCAAATACCAAGGGTTTTGCGGTTTGTAAAAATCGCATCCGTTATGGGGCCGAAACAGGATCGACGTGCGTAGTAAAGATGGTTGCTTTCGTCCGGCATTGTACCGCCGTTATCGGGCTACTTTTATAGATGCTAACGATAACAACGTAGCACCGGTTCGTCTCGCTGCTTAATTGCGGCCTGACAGCCAAATGATACAATCCCTTCATCTTTGCGGATGAAGGTGGGGCGTGGGGCGAGCCTAGCAACAGAACTGCCCCGCTTTTCTTTTGCGGCGAAGGGCCGCTTTCCGATAGACATAAAGACGCAAAAAATCTCCGATAAGGCCGTGACAGGCGCTTGGACTCGCCCTAAAGTGATGTGCTACAGTCGGAGGAAATAACTCGACATAAAAACCAAAGGCTTGCAGGGAAGACAGCATGGCGCGAAATCAGGAAGAAGCATTCAGATATGACAAAATGGTGGAGCGTGCCTTGCGCGGCGTTGTCCGCCAGGCGCTGAATGAAGTCGTCGAGGACGGCCTTGTTGAAGACCACCATTTCTATATCACCTTCTATACGGAACATCCGGGCGTCAAACTGCCGGATTATCTGAAGGAACGCTATCCCGGCGAAATGACCATCGTTTTGCAGCACCAGTTCTATGATCTGGAAGTGGACGAGGACCGTTTTTCCGTCATGCTCAGCTTCAACAACGTGCCGGAGCGTTTGACCATTCCGCTTTCCGCCGTGACGATCTTTGCCGATCCGTCCGTCAACTTCGCGCTGCAATTCCAGCCGCTGAGCGAGGAAGACGACGAAGACATCCGTTTCGAGGCCGAGGAACTGGACCTCGACACGGACGACAAGCAGAAGAAGAAAGGGGAGGTCATCTCCCTCGACAGCTTCCGCAAAAAAGGCAAGGACGCGGACAAGAAACCCGAAAAGGCCGAGACCAAATCCAAAGACAAGGATGTGGAAAAAGCCGACAAGAAAGCGGATAAAAAAGACGACGCCAAGGACAAGGATAAAGACAAGGACAAGACCTGATTAAAAGGTCTTGCGCCGTGTCCGCCGCATCCTTGCCCGATATGCCTTTGTCCGCGCCTGCCGCCGACATGCCCGCCGTTTGCGTGCGGGAACTGACCAAATCCTATAAATCCGTGCAGGCGGTGGCCGGCATCTCCTTCGATGTCGCGCGCGGCAGCATTACCGCGCTGCTGGGCGGCAACGGCGCGGGCAAGACGACCACCATTTCCATGCTGCTCGGCGTGTTGACCCCGACATCGGGCACGGTGCATATGCTCGGCCGCAATATGGCGACGGAGCGTTTTGCGGCGCTGAAGCGCATGAATTTTTCCTCCCCTTATGTCGATATCCCGAAAAAACTGACGGCGCGGGAAAACCTGCGCGTTTACGGGCGGCTCTACGGCGTGCGCGATCTGGAAGACCGCATCCGCGCGCTGGCGGCAGAGCTGGATCTGGGCGCATTTCTGGACAGGCCCGTCGGCAAACTTTCCGCCGGGCAGCAAACGCGTGTTTCCCTTGCAAAATCGCTGGTCAATGCGCCCGATCTGTTGCTGCTGGATGAACCGACCGCCTCCCTCGACCCCGATACGGCGGCGCGCATCCGCGAATATTTGCAAGCGCATTGCGAAAAAACGGGCATGACCATCGTGCTGGCCTCCCACAACATGAAGGAAGTCGAAAGGCTCTGCGATAATGTTCTGATGATGAAACGCGGACGCATTGTCGATCGCGGCCGCCCCGCGGATCTGATCGCCAGATACGGGCGCAACGATCTGGAGGAA
>Ga0207868_1000166_pt1 | contig 87598 bp, 83 predicted proteins | sample Passage237B_FD_187370 | JGI IMG/M metagenome (GOLD analysis project Ga0207868, IMG submission 187370) | Cellulose adapted compost microbial communities from Newby Island Compost Facility, Milpitas, CA, USA - Passage2 37B (SPAdes) (version 3) ...
CCCCGAGAGCCGAGCCGCTGAACAGACCGGAGGCCGACAGATCAAACGACGCGTGATCGTTCGTCGTCGAGAAGGTCAGTTTGCCATCAGTGCTGACGGAGGCCGTCAAATTGCTCGCGGCAAGCTTGCTGTTCAATTCAGCCAGCGTGTTGACACCGTTGGTGCCACCGAACGTGATGGTCTGAGCGGCGCTGCCGCCGATCGAGCCAATGGTCAGCGTCTCACCGGTGTGCGAAGACGTCGGGGCGGTAGTACCGGCAGTCAGGCCGATCTTGCTCAGCGCGGTGCCGCCGAGCGTGATGCTGTCCGAGGTGTTACCAGCAGTGATCGTCACGGCGTTGGTGGCAATCCCAGCAGCCGCGGTACCGCCACCGAGAGCGGTCTTGATCGCGTCCGTCAGGTCATCAGTATCGGCCGCGGCCGTCGCGGTCGTGTTTAGATTGATCGTGCCATCGGGGTCGGTCGTGACAGTCGCAACGCCGGTGCCGGCAGCAGTGACCTTGATCGTCGTACCGTTGACGACAATGGTGTCGCCAGCCACAAAGCTGCCGCCGGTGGCGCCGGTCAGGGCAGCGCCGGCCGCAAGACCGGTAACGGTCCCCCCGGTCAGGGTCGCCGCAGTATCCGGCGTGCCCAGCAGGTTATCGGCAGTTGCGCCAGCAATGTCAGCGCTCGCAGTCGACTTGGTGTAGCCCGACGGCGTCTGCAGCGCCTGGTTGGCGATCGACTTGGCGGTATCGACCAGCTTCTGCAGCGAGGTGATGCCGGTGTTGGCAGCCTGCAGCACCTGCACGCCGTTGCCGATCGAATCCAGCAGGTTGTTGATGTCGCTGGCGCGGGCATCGAGGCCGGACGCGGTGAAATAGTTGGTCGGGTTGTCGAGCGCGGTGTTGACCTTCTTGCCGGTGGCAAGGCGGGTCTGCGTGGTCGAGAGCAGTTCGGCCGTGGACTGCAGCGAAAGCAGGTTCTGGCGGACGGACGCCGTGAGGACGATATCACCCATTTGTCATACCCTTCTGGTGTGAGCGAGGTTTGGTGTCAGCGTGGTTCGATACGAGCCGGTTGAGACGCCGGTCGCGTCGCCGCACATTGGAACCCAAGTCTCTAAAAAATCATGAAATCCGGAGACGCAATTTGTCCGACGCTCCCCTGAATCGGGCTCGCGGGCAGCAAAACCGCGACGATTTTCACGCCCCGTTAACTACCCTGCGAAAGGATCGCGCCAGACGGCCGGTCCAGCGCCGCGAGGAGAGAGGCAGACATGGCGTTGAAGGTCGAACTGAAGCCACACGAACGCATCATCGTCGGCTCATGCGTCATCACCAACACCGAACAACGCGCCAAACTCCTGATCGAGGGAGAGAAAATCCCGATCCTGCGCGAGAAGGACATTTTAACGCCGGCGACCGCCGACACCCCGGCCAAGCTGATCTATCTCGCGGTGCAACTCATGTATCTGGCGCCCGACCCGCGCGTTCATCACCCGACCTATTTCAATCTGGTGCGCGACATGGTCGACGCGGTGCCGAGTGCCTGGCCGATCATCGAGGCGATCAACAACGACATCCTCAGCGGCGACCTCTACCGGGCGCTGAAGGAGGCACGCAAGCTGATCGCCCATGAGGCGGCGCTGCTGGCGAAGGCGGGCGCGACGGACGAGGCATAGACATATTGCGCGACCGTCATGCCCGGCCTCGTGCCGGGCATCCACGTCTTGGCGGCCCCACCCTCCCCTCCCCCGCAAGCGGGGGAGGGATTAAAGGGAAGGAGCGTGGATGGCCGGGATAAACCCGGCCATGACGGAATCCGGGAATCAAACCAGGTGGCTCTACAGGTAGTTCACCAGGCTGTTGCGGTAGAGCATCGCGGTGGTTTGATAGGACGCGGTGAGGCTGGTCTGCAGCGCTAGGATTTTCGTCGCCACCTCCTCGTAGGACACGCCCTCGATGCTGTCGAGCATCGACTGCGTCATCACCTTGGCCTGACCCTGGCGCTCGGACGAGGCCTTGATCGCAAGCTGGGCGCCGGCGAAATCCGCCTGCATGGTCTGCAAGGTCTGGGCGCCGGTTTTCGGCGTCAGCGCATCGCCGACACGCTGATTGAGCGCTGCGAGCTGGCCGCGCGAATTCGTGTCCGACGCCGGCGCCGTGACCGCGGCGTAAACCGCAAAAGTCTGGATCTGCTGGCGGATCGCATCCTCATTGGCGCGTGCGCCGTAGGATACGGTAATCGACTGATCGACCTTGGCGACGGCGGTGCCGCGCGCCGGATCGCTGCCCTTCTCGCCGGTGTACCAGGCAACAGTGTCGGCCGGCGTGCCGGCGATCTGCGCGGTGGCGCTGTCGAACGGCGGGCCGGCGACGCGCTGCGGCGGGTCGGACTTGAAGAAGTCGTCGCCGGCGGCCATGGCCGAGGCGGCCACCAGCGCGGTGTGGGCGAGCTTGTCCACGGCGCCGGTCAGCGCCTGGCTGAAATTCGCTGCCGTGGCGTCGGCATCGGCGCCGATGGTGAAGCTGCCGTCCGGCGCCGGATCGGCGGTCGTCGCTTTCAGCGTCACGGTCTCGATGCTACCGTCGGGCAGCTTGAACGACACATCGATGTCGTCGCCCTCGGCCAGCGTGGCGGCGCTGAAATCGACGCTCAGCTCCGGCGGCACCCCGGCCGGGCCGGTCACCGTCGCACCACTGAGCCGCGACACCACGCCGTAGAGCTTGAGGCCGAACGGCGAGCCCGCCGCATCCTCGCCGAGCGCGACCGAGGAGGTCGTCGGCGCCGACACCACAAGGCGGCCGAGACCGTCGCCGACGTCGGCCTGGCGGCGCTCGTCGATCACCTGAATGAGCCCGGCGCGCACGCCGTCGCCGTTGAAGATCAGATCGGACGACGCCGTCGCCGGCGTATCGGTGGCACGGCCGGAGAACAGGTAGCGCCCACCCGACTGGGTGTTGAGCAGCGCCAGCGCATCCTCGAAGGCGCCGCGGGCATTGACCTGCCCCATGGTCTGGCCATGGGCGTTGACGGTGAGGTCGGCGTTGTGGGCGGCCGCCTTGATCTGGTCGCTGATGTCGCTCAAGCCCTGCAATGACAGGTTGGCGAGATTGAGCCGCGTGTTGACGTTGGTCGCGGTCGAGGCAAACGCATCGAACAACGAGAGCTGCGCGCGCAGGCCCACGGCGAGGCCGCGATCGACGCCCTGACCGGCATAGCTGTCGGAGCGCTTGCCGGTGGCAAGCTGCTGGTTCAGCTCATCGAGCTGCGCCTTCATGTTGAGCAGCGGATAGGCCAGATAGGAGGTGCGCGCGCCGACGCCGTCGATTGCCATCATCGTCCTCACATGCTCTGCAGCAGCATCGCATACATGTCGCGCACCGTGGCCATCACCCGGGCATTGGCGCCATAGGCGTTCTGCAACGCCAGAAGATGTGCCATCTCCTCGTCGATATTGACGCCCGACACCACGTCCATCTTCTGTTGCAGCGTGTTGAGCACCACGTTCTGTCCGTCGGACAATTGCTGGGCGGCAATGGCGGCATCGCCCTGCATTCCCATCACCTGCTGAATGTAGGTGAGGATCGTGCCGCGGTAGGGCGAGGTGGTCGAACCGATGCCGGTCGCGGGGGCGAACGTGTCGATCCCGGAGGTCAACTGGTTGAACATGAAGTCGGGCCGCGCGGTATCGCCGGCGGCCGTACCGGCATCGTAGATCACCATCCGCGCCGCATCGGCAAGCAGCGCCGTGTTGACGGAGATGCGGGCGGCAAAGCCATTCTGCTGCGGCCCCGTGGCCGTGAAGCCGCCCGAATAAATGAAGCCGCCATCGGTGAACAGCGGCAGGTGCGGGTCGCCGCCGGTGAGCGTATCGGCCGTCTTCGTCACCGAGGCAGCATCGACCTTCACCGTGTTGGCGGCGCCGTCGTCGAGAATGCGCAAGCTGTCGCCGGCCGGATTGGAGATTTGCAGGCCGGTCGGCCCGAGCGCGGCATTGAGCTGCGCGACCACGGACGCCATGCCGCCCGAGAAGTCGACGCCGATCACCTGATCGTTGGGATCGGCGGTGGCCGATTGCGGCAGCGGCAGCACGCTCGGATCGTCGACGCGGATGATCGAGAGATTGTGCTGCGTGCCGGTCGCGACGTCGGTATAGGTGAGGTGGATGGTGTTGCCGTTGCGCATTCCGGCGAGGTCGAGGTCGAAGCCGTTCTGCGCGCCGTTGCTCGCCGCCGTGCCTGCGGTGGTCTTGTCCGACAGCGCGCTCGCCATCGAGGCGGCCAACTGGTCGAGCTGCGCCTGCGCCTGCACCAGGGTCTTGTCGCGCAGCTCGAAATAGGCGGCGATCTTGCCCGAACGGACGCCGTTCGAGGCGATCAGGTCCATGCTGCCGCCGCTCGGGAAGTCGATGGTGATCGAGCCGAGCGTGCTCTTGGCAGGGTCGGAGTCCCATTGCGACTGCGGCGTGATCATGCCCTGCGCCTGGAACGAGAGTTTTGCGGCTTGCGTGCCGACGAGCTGCACGCCGGCCGAGGTGAACACCGTCACCTGGTTGTTCTCGTTGGCGATGACCTTGACGTCCATGAGCTGCGCCAGTTGCTCGATATACTGGTCGCGCTGGTCGAGGAGCGCCGCAGTCGAGGCGTCGGTCGCACCGCCGCGCAGCAACTGGCCGTTGATCGCGGCGATCTGCGCCATGGCGTTGTTGGCGACGCGCACGCTGTCGGCGATGCCGGCGTCGGCATTGGAGCGCAGCGTCTGGATGCCCTGCGAAGCGACGTTGAGCTGCTGGGCGAGCATGGCCGCGGCATTGACGGCGGTGATGCGCGCGGCGGGCGAATCGGGGCTGGTCGAGAGCCCCTGCAAGGCGTTGGTGAAACCGTTGAAAGCCGCCTCGATGGTGCCGGTCGACCCCGGGTTGCCATAGATGCTTTGCAGGCTCGACAGGAACGAGGCGCGGATGCCGGCATAGGAGGCGCCCGACAATTCGGTTCGCAACTGGCTCTGGATATACTGATCGAGCGTGCGGTTGACGCCGGTGACCAGCACCCCGGTGCCCATCTCGCCGGCGGTGGTGGCGACCTGCACCGAGTCCTTGCGGACATAGCCCGGCGTCTCGGCATTGGCGACGTTGGACGACACCAGCGCCAGCGCCGCCTGATTGGCGCGCAGGCCCGACATCGCCGTGAACAGTGCCTGACTGAGGCCCATGAGCTACCGTCCCGTACGCAAGACGTCTCAGCGGATGACGTTGATCAGATCCTGCACCATCGAGTTCGAGGTGGTGATGACCTTGGTGTTGGCCGAATAGGCTTGCTGGGTGATGATCAGTTTTGTGAACTCGTCGGCGATATCGACGTTGGAGCCTTCCAGCGACGAGCCGACGATGGTGCCGCCGTGGCCGAAGATCGCCTGCCCGGAGCGGTCGGTGACCTCGAAAGCGCCGCCGTCGACACGGCGCAGGAAGTCGGGGCCGTTGAAGTTGGCGAGCACCACCTCGGCAAGGTCGAGGTTGCGGCCGTTGGAGTAGTTGCCGACGATGCGGCCGTTGGCGCCGATCGAAACCGACTGCAGGTGGCCGGCCGGATAGCCGTCCTGCTGGATCTGGTTGACCTGCACGTTGCCGTTGGTGTCGGCATATTGCGTCATGCCGCCGCTGCCGAAGTTGATGACGGGGCTGCCGATCGACACGCCGCCGATCACCGCGTTGGTGAGCGTCACCGACGGCACCGCGGGGTTGGGCTGGCCGTTCGGGCCGAAGGTGAAATCCACGCCGACGTTCTGCCAGGCGACATCGGTGCCGGTGGCATTGGGATCGACCTGATAGAACAGGTTCCAGGTATCGGTATGACCCGAGCCCAGCGTGGCGCTGTCGATCTTGGCCCAGCGCAATTGCAGATTCACCGGCGCACCGGACACGTCGTAGGCAGTCACCGCGCCGCCGGCGATCGACTCGTCGATGAAGGTCTGGGTCTCGCTGCCGATCACAGTGCCGGCGCCCGCCGTCGTGGGATCGACGGTGAAGCCGGCAGGATTCAGCAGTTCCGAGCCGGGAACGGCGGTATCATGCTTGTTGGTGAGCGGGTAGCTGGCAAGGTTGGCACGATACTCGACGCGCGTGGTGGCGCGCGCGGGCAGCAGGTTGTTCTCGAACCTCAGCACGTTCGGCGCGCTGCCGGCGAGGTTGCCGGTGGTCGGGTCGATCAGAATGCCTTCGAGGTAGTAGCCCGCGCCGTTGACCAGGTAACCGTTCTTGTCGAGGGTGAAGTCGCCGCGGCGGGTATACATGTCGACGCCGGTGAAGGCCGGGTTGTTGTCGACGAAGTTGCCGGGCTTCTGCACCACGAAAAAGCCGGGGCCGTTGATCGCCATGTAGGTCGAGACCGAGGCCGCCTGCACGCCGCCCTGCACCGTGTTGGTGGAGCGCGAGGCGGTGGTGACGCTGCCGGCGAGTTGCTGGCTGACGCCGGTTTCCGGGATCAGGTCGAGAAAACTGGTGTCGATGCGCTTGAAGGCGGTGGTCTGCGAGTTGGCGATGTTGCCGGAAATGTTTTCGAGCGCATAGGAACCCGCGCGAAGGCCGGCCACCGAGGTGGTGAGAGCGCCAAAAATACCCATCCATCGTCTCCGAGGTTACGCGGCGGCCGGGCGGCGCGCCTTGAACTGCTGCCGCTTCCCACGCAAACCCCGTGCCACGAGAGAGCACCATATATTTCAATGATTTGAGCGAGCGCGCCGGGGTCGCGCGCAGAGCGAATTTGCCGGGCGCGGCACAATTTGCCGGGCGCGGCGACGGCCGGCGCATGCGGCCGCTAGGTTACCGTGTCCCGGACGCGGTGCGGCGTGCAACGCAGCACCGCAGAGCCGGGACCGTTGCGGATGCTACGATTGGAACGGTCCCGGATCAGCAGCACGGCATTTCATGCCGCGCCGCATCCGGGACACGCTTACCGCCGCGCCTCCGGCACAAAGAACGGCGTGCCTTCCAGCTCCGGCTCGTCGAAGGCTTCGAGCCGGGCAGCGAGCGCATCAATATCCTCAGCGAACAGCGATTGCGTGATCGCGGTCGAAACGCGCTCGGCGGCGATGTTAACGCCGGGAATGTCGCTGGCGATCGCGGTATGGCTGAGGAAAGCGCCATGGTTGACGAGATGGATATGGGCAAGCTGCGGCCGTCGGCCGGGCGAGCGCTCGTTCAATTCAAAACCCGGCCCGAGATAGGGATAGCGCGCAAGGTGATCGCGGCGCAGGTCGGGCGGCGGCACGTAGCGGTCGCCCCAGGTGGCGATGTCGTCGGCGAACGCCGCCAGCTCGGGGATGGCGCGCGGCTCGACGGCAAAGCCTGTCGCCACGATCAGGAAATCGTGGCGCCTCAGTGCGGGATCGCCTTTGAGGCGCACCGCGACGCCGGCGCCATCGCGCGCGACCGCCTCCACCGGGGCACCAAGATGGATGTGAAAGCCGGCCTGCGCCAGCGTGCGATGCACGGTCTCGTGCGGCACCGGCGACTGCACGTCGTCGAGATAGACCATGATGCGCCATCGTATCGCGTCGGGCAGCGCGTCCCAGCCGACCATGAAGCCCGGGTAAGCCGAGCCGCGCCCCTTGTTGACCTGCGGCAGCACGGCGCGGCGCACATACATATCGACACGGGCCGCGCCCTGCTCCAGCGCGGTCGCGGCATTGTCCCAGGCCGAAGCGCCGCCGCCGACGATGGCAACGGATTTGCCGCGCAACGCGGCGAAGTCGATATCGTCGTTGGTATGGGCGGCAAGCTCCGGCACAAGCGAGCGATCGACGAAAGCCGGCCAGATGTCGCCTCCGGCGCCGCGCCGTCCGGTCGCCAGCACCACGCGGCGGGCGAACACGATGCGGGCGCCATCCTCGCCGGCCAGCGTCGCGCGCAAGAAATGTCCTGCCGGCTCCAGCCTTTCCAGCGCCAGCCGATGCGTGACCGGCAACGCCAGCACGCGCTGCAGCCACGACAGATACTCAACCCATAGCGCATTGGGAATTTTGTAGAGCGCCTCCCAGGAGGCCGACCCGAAGCGCGCCTCGTGCCAGGCGCGATAGGTCAGCGAGGGAATGCCGAGCGCCGGCCCCGGCAGCGTCTTGGGCGAGCGCAGCGTGCCCATCCGCGCGTAGGTCAGCCACGGTCCCTCACGGCCGGGCGCAGCGCGATCGATCACCGCGATGTTGCGCACGCCCTTGAACGTCAGGCTTGCGGCGGCGGCAATGCCGTTCATGCCGGCGCCGACAACAAGAACATCGCGCATGGGTGTGCCGTCCGGGCCGGGCACGGCGGCGGGCCAGTTGTCAGGAGGCAGACCGAGAAGAGCGAGATCGCGCGCGACCGCGGCATCGTGCGACAGCCGGGAGAAGGCATCCATGCGGGCGATCTAGCACCGCGCCTCGACGGCCGCAATCGCGCTGCCCGACGCTCGTCGTGGAGCGCGCTTTCGGAGAAAGATATGCCAATGGCAAACGCCACCTTGGCATAAAGCACTTTTTTAAGCGGCTTATCTTGCGCGCGCTAGTAAAAAAATCCACTGTTGCCTTACTCGATGCAGCACGGCGGCGCGCCCCGACCGGCGGGACGGAACAGGTGCGCCTCCGTTCAGGGCTGCGTTCAAGGGTTTGCATTTCAAGGATGAGCCATGGCGCTGAAACACATTCTCGGCCTCGACCACGTCGTCGTTGCCGTCCGCGATCTCGATGCCGCGGCAGCCGCCTGGCAACGGCTCGGCTTCACGCTGTCGCCGCGCGGCACCCACTCGGCGCATCTCGGCTCCGGCAACCACACCATCGTGTTCGGCGACGACTACATCGAGCTGCTCGGCATCCTCAACGAGACCGAACACAACCAGCCGACCGTCGCCTTCCTGAAGGGTCGCGAGGGCATCGAACGCACCGCCTTCACCACCGATGACGCTGCGGCCGGCGTCGCTGAACTGAAGGCGCGCGGCCTCGCCGCCGGCGGTCCGTTGTCGTTCAGCCGCCCGGTCGATCTCCCCGACGGGACCAAGGGCGAGGCCGCGTTCAACATCTTCACCTGGCCGCTCGACGAGGCACCGGGGGGCCTGCGCATCTTCGCCTGCCAGCACCTCACCCGCGAGACGGTGTGGATCCCTGAGTTGCAGCGCCACGCCAACGGCGCGCAGCGGCTCAGCCGCGTCGAGATCGTCGCAAAGTCGCCGAAGGAGGCCGCGGCGCAACTATCGCGGCTGATCGACCAGCCGGTCGAGCCGGTCGGCGACGGTTTTTGCGTCGCCTCCGGCGGCCGCCGCGCGGTGTTCGAGTTCTATGACGCCGGCGCCTTTGCCCGGCGCTACCCCGACGCCGTGCGGCAGGGCGCAGCGGCGGACGGCGCGGCGGCTATCGTCATCGCCACCAACGACCTCGTCAAGGCGCAGGCGCTGCCGGGCGCGGTGGCGCATGGCGGCGCCATCAGCCTGCCGGCGGCCAGCGCCACCGGCGTGATCGTCAGTTTTGTCCAGCAGTGATCCATACGCGCCGCTGAACGGCGCACCATGAGGACCGTGATGAGTTTCAACCGCATCGAGATGACCCGCCGCGCCGCGCTGCTGACCTCGGCCGCGATCGCCGCCAATGTCGTGGCGCCATGGCGCGCCTCTGCCCAGGAGATGCCGCGCAAGGGCGGCGTGTTCACCGTGCATTACGGCGCCGAGCAGCGCCAGTTGAACCCGAGCCTGCAAGCCTCGACCGGCGTCTACATCATCGGCGGCAAGATTCAGGAGCCGCTGGTCGATCTCGACGCGGCCGGCCGGCCGGTCGGCGTGCTGGCGGAAAGCTGGGAGTCGTCCAAGGACGGCAAGAACATCACCTTCCGCTTGCGCAAGGGTGTGACCTGGCACGACGGCAAGCCGTTCACCTCCGCCGACGTCGCCTTCACCGCGCTCGAGATGTGGAAGAAGATCCTCAACTACGGCTCGACGCTGCAACTATTCCTCACCGCGGTCGACACGCCCGACGCGCACACCGCCGTGTTCCGCTACGAGCGGCCGATGCCGCTCCACCTGCTTTTGCGCGCGCTGCCCGACCTCGGCTACATCTCGGCCAAGCACATCTACGAGAACGGCGATATCCGTACCAACCCGGCGAACCTCGCCCCCGTCGGCACCGGGCCGTTCAAGTTCGTGCAGTACGAGCGCGGCCAGCACATCATCGCCGACCGCAACCCGAACTACTGGCGCTCCGGCCAGCCCTATCTCGACCGCATCGTGTGGCGCGTCGTCACCGACCGCTCGGCGGCGGCGGCACAGGTCGAGGCCGGGCAGATTCTCTACAGCCCGTTCTCCGGGCTGACGATCTCGGACTCCGCGCGGCTCGCCAAGGACAAGCGCTTCATCGTCTCGACCAAGGGCAACGAGGGCAACGCCCGCACCAACACCATCGAGTTCAACTTCCGCCGCAAGGAACTCGCCGACATCCGCGTGCGCCGGGCGATCGCGCACGCGATCAACATCCCGTTCTTCATCGAGAACTTCCTCGGCGACTTCGCGAAGGTCGGCACGGGGCCGATCCCCTCGGTTTCGACCGACTTCTATCCGGCCGACAACGGCCCGCAATACGCTTACGACAAGGCGCTCGCGGCGAAGCTGCTCGACGAGGCCGGTTTCAAGGCCGGCCCCGGCGGCACGCGCTTTTCGCTCCGCCTTTTGCCGGCGCCGTGGGGCGAGGACATCTCGCTGTTCGCCACCTTCATCCAGCAGTCGCTGTCGGAGGTCGGCATCCGCGTCGAGGTGGTGCGCAACGATGGCGGCGGCTTCCTCAAGCAGGTCTATGACGACCACGCCTTCGACCTGGCGTCGGGCTGGCACCAGTACCGCAACGATCCCGCGGTCTCGACCACGGTATGGTATCGCTCCGGCCAGCCCAAGGGTGCGCCGTGGACCAACCAGTGGGGCTGGACCGACCCGGTGATCGACAAGATCATCGACGATGCCGCGACCGAACTCGATCCCGGAAAGCGCAAGGCGCTGTACGGCGAGTTCGTGCGCCGCGCCAACAGCGAGTTGCCGATCTGGACGCCGATCGAGCAACTGTTCCTGTCGGTGATCAACGCCAAAGTCCGCAACCACTCCAACACGCCGCGCTGGGGGTCCTCGACCTGGCATGATTTGTGGATCGCGGAGTAACGCCGCGGCGTTCTATCCCTCCCCGTCACCCGCGGGCTTGACCCGCGGGTCCATCTTTCAAGGAAGGATGGATCGCCGGGTCAAGCCCGGCGATGACGGACAGAAAGGAACTTTTGCGGGAGCGTGAAATGTCGATTCGACCTGGCAGCATCTCGCACTAACCGCTGACCGCCATGCGCATTCTCAGCCTTGCCGGGCGGCGGCTCGCCGCCTCGGTGCCCACTGTCCTCCTGATCCTGATCGGGATTTTCCTGCTGCTGCAATTCGCTCCCGGCGACACCGTGGACGCGATGATGGCGCAGATGGGCGGCGGCGACGCGGCGACCGCGCGCGAGTTGCGCCGGTTCTACGGCCTCGACCTGTCGGTGCCGGCGCAACTCGGCAACTACCTGTGGCGGCTGGTGCGCTTCGATCTCGGCTTCTCGGCGATCTACGGCAAGCCGGTCGTCACCGTGATCACTGAGCGGCTGCCGGCGACGCTGCTCCTGATGATTTCGGCCTTGTCGTTCGCGTTCTTCTTCGGCCTCGTGCTCGGTGTCGTTGCCGCACGCCGTGTCAACAAGTGGCCTGACACGCTGATCTCCACCCTCGGCCTGATCTTCTACGCCACGCCCTCGTTCTGGTTCGGGCTGATGGCGATCGTGGTGTTCTCGATCTACCTGCAATGGTTCCCGCCCGGCGGCCTCGAGGACATCACCACGGTCAATACCGGCCTCTGGCGCGTCCTCGACATCGCCCGTCACCTGGTGCTGCCGACGCTGACGCTCGGCTTCATTTATCTCGCGATCTACCTGCGCATCATGCGCGCCTCGATGCTGGAGGTGCAGAACCTCGATTTCGTCCGCACCGCGCGCGCCAAGGGGCTGGACGAGACCCGCGTCGTCGTCCGCCATGTGCTGCGCAATGCGCTGTTGCCGATGGTGACCTTGATCGGCTTGCAGGCCGGCACCATGCTCGGCGGCTCGGTGGTGGTGGAAAGCGTGTTCTCGCTGCCCGGGCTCGGCCGCCTCGCCTACGAGTCCGTGATCCAGCGCGACCTCAACACCCTGCTCGGCATCGTATTCGTCTCCGCACTGGTGGTGATCGCCGTCAACTTCGTCACCGACCTCCTCTATGCGCGGCTCGATCCGCGCATCACCTCGGGGGTGTGAGGGATGGACGCGATCAGGCGCTATCTCCGTAGTCCGCCGGCGGTGATCGGCCTCGTGCTGCTCGTCATCGTGCTGGCGATGGCGGCGAGCGCCGGCTGGCTGTTTCCGCACGATCCGCTGTCGCTCGCCGGCCGGCCGCTGCAATGGCCGATGGCCAATCCGCGGTTCTGGTTCGGCACCGACAACTCGGGGCGCGACATCGCCGCGCAGATTTTCTACGGCGCCCGCATCTCGCTCTTGATCGGCCTTGTCGCCACCTTCGTCTCGATCGTGATCGGCATCGTCATCGGCGCACTCGCCGGCTACTATGGCGGCCGCACCGATACGGTGCTGATGCGGCTGACGGAAGCCTTCCAGACGCTGCCGAACTTTCTGCTGCTCCTGGTGCTGGTCGCGGTGTTCGGCTCCAACATCACAACCGTCACCATCGCCATCGGCGTGGTGTCGTGGCCGGCGCCGGCGCGGCTGACGCGGGCCGAGTTTCTGTCGCTGCGCAACCGCGAGTTCGTGCAGGCGGCGCGCACGCTGGGGATGCGCGACCTGCGCCTGATTTTTGGCGAGATCCTGCCCAATGCGCTGCCGCCGGTGATCGTCTATGCCAGCGTCGTCATGGCGGTGGCGATCCTGCTGGAAAGCGCGCTGGCGTTCCTGCGGCTGTCCGACCCCAACGTCGCCTCGTGGGGCAACCTGATCGGGCTCGGGCGCGACGTGCTGCGCTCGGAGTGGTATGTCTCGGCCATCCCCGGCATCGCCATTCTGGTCACGGTGCTGGCGGTGTCGCTGGTCGGCCAGGGGCTGAACGACGCCTTCAATCCGAGGCTGAAGGGCCGATGAGCGCCATCCTCACCCTCGAGAGTTTAAGCGTGACGCTGCCGCCCGGCGCCGACCGGCTCCATGCGCTGGAAGACGTATCCTTCTCGGTCAAGGCCAACGAGATCGTCTGCGTCGTCGGCGAATCCGGCTCCGGCAAGTCGATGACCGCCAACGCCGTGATGCGGCTGTTGCCGACCGGCGTCGTCCTCGATCGCGGCCGCGTGCTGTTCGAGGGCCGCGACCTCGCGCAGGCCGACGAGGCCGCCATGCGGGCGGTGCGCGGCGCCGGCATCGCCATGATCTTTCAGGAGCCGATGACCGCGCTCAATCCCTTGCGCACCATCGGCGACCAGATCGGCGAGATGTTTTCCATCCACACCGACATGGACAGGACCACGATCCGCGCCCGCGTGCTCGACCTGCTCGACGAGGTGCGCATTCCCGATCCCGTTGATGCGGCGAGAGCCTATCCGCACGAACTGTCCGGCGGCCAGCGCCAGCGCGCGATGATCGCCATGGCGCTGGCGCTCGACCCGAAAGTGCTGATCGCCGACGAGCCGACCACCGCGCTCGACGTCACCACGCAGGCGCAGATTCTGACGCTGATCCGCGACCTGCAGAAGCGCAAGGGCACCGCGGTGATGTTCATCACCCACGATTTCGGCGTGGTCGCCGAGATCGCCGACCGCGTCGTGGTGATGCAGCAGGGCCGGGCCGTCGAGCAGGGGCCGGCGGAGGCGATCCTCAACCGCCCGCAGCACCCCTATACGCGCGAACTGATCGCGGCGGTGCCGCGGCTCACCGCGCCGCCGCCGCGCAAGCTCGCTGAGGCGACCATCCTCGCCATCGACAATGTCTCGAAGACCTACCGCAACGGCGGCTTTCTCGGTCGCGGCGCCCGCGTCACCCACGCGGTGAAGAATGTCTCGCTCGCCCTGCCGAAGGGCGCGACGCTCGGCATCGTCGGCGAGTCCGGCTCGGGCAAATCGACGCTGGCGCGCTGTATCCTGCGGCTGATCGATCCTGACTCGGGCGCGATCGTGCTCGACGGCAAGGACCTGGCAAAACTTTCAGGCAGCGAGATGCGGGCGGAAACGAAGAACATCCAGATGGTGTTCCAGGACCCGTTCGCCTCGCTCAACCCGCGCCGCAAGGCCGGCGAACTGGTGGCACAGGGACTGATGGTCCATGGCACGCCGCGCGCGGCGGCACTGGCACGCGCGCGCGAGCTGTTTTCGCTGGTCGGCCTCGATCCCGCCTCCGCCGAGCGCTACCCGCACGAGTTCTCCGGCGGCCAGCGCCAGCGCATCGGGCTGGCGCGGGCGCTCGCGCTCGAGCCAAAAGTGCTGATCGCCGACGAGCCGGTGTCGGCGCTCGACGTCTCGGTACAGGCGCAGGTGCTGACGCTGCTGGCGAATCTACGCGCGCAGCTCGACCTCTCCATCGTGTTCATCACCCACGACCTGCGGGTCGCGGCGCAGATCTGCGATCTGGTCGCAGTGATGAAGGATGGCGAGGTGGTGGAGACCGGGCCGGTGGCGCGCGTGTTCGGCCATCCGCAGCACGCCTATACCCGCGCGCTGCTCGCCTCGATTCCCGGCCGCGACTTTATCGCCGGGCGGCAGGCCGTCTCGGCCTGAGCGCTTGGGATCATGCTCTACGGCTTGCGGTTGAGCGTGCCCCAATCGACATCGCGATTGTTCGCGCGTGCGGCCGGCTTCGCCGCCGGTTTCGCCGGCGCGCCGCGCATGCCGCCCCACGGATCGGTCGCCTGCGCATCGGGAATAGCACGCAGCCGGGCCTTGTAGGCGTCCTCGATCTTGCGGTCGCGCTCGATCTCCTCCGGCGTCTTGGTCTTGACATCGGGCATCAGATTGATGCCCTGCGCCAGCGCCGGCGCAACCGGTGGAGCAAAGGCAACGCCTGCAATGAGGATCAACGCTCCGGCGAGCAACGTCTTTGGCACCAGCGGCATGGCGGCGCTCCCGCTTATGGATTGTCGGACTGCCGACGTTTTAGCGCCAATGGCCGGGGACGCCAAGACCGCACCGGTCACGCCCTTCAGCGGCCGAAATTCAGCGATGGGGAGATTGGCTGCTAGCGCTCGTTCAACTTCGCGTTGACCGTGGTATATTGCCCCAAGACCGTGCCGCCGAGCAGGTTGACGGCCATGACGATCACGGTAGCGATGCCGGCTGCGATCAGGGCGTATTCAATCGCCGTCGCACCACGCTCGTCGCGCAAAAATTTCGTCAGGCGGTTACGCGTCATGGGCGTCTCCAGCAGCCGCGGATCGCGGCCCCTCTGCAGCCAATGGCGGCAGATTATCTCAACAGTCGCCCGCCAACCGCTAATAATCGCGTCCGGCCAAAACCTGGCACCGCCTCTTATGCGGACATGATGAAAGCCCCGTTAAGCGAACCGCGACAATGACCGGACGGCGGCAACGCCGTGTTGCCGTTTTGACGCTAGTGTGAGGGTCGCAAGCCCGCTTGAGAGTGCTGCGACATGACTGTGACGGCGCAGCCCGGATCGGGCGGCGCCGCCTGAAGGATCGACCCGATGACCCGCGCCGTAGTGCCGCTCTCCGACATCGCCGCCGAGCCATGGCAGGCCCTGAGCGACCGCGCCGTCGAGGCCAATGGCTATTACCTGCCCGGCTGGGAGCAGGCCGCCAATGCGTCGGCACGCGGCTGCACCGGCGCCTCGGCACTCGCGGCATGGCGCGACGGTGCCGCGCCGCGCCTGATCGGGCTGCTGCCGGTGGTGGCGCTCAAGCACGCCTTTGCCATCCCGCTGCCGGCGCTGGTCAGCGCCAGTCCCTACGGCACGCTGGGCATTCCGCTGCTCGACCGCGATGACGCCACCGCCGCCGCGGCCGAACTGCTGCGGCAGGCGCGACGCAGCGGCGTGCGCGCGCTGATCCTGCGCGACGTTCAACTCGGCGGCGGCGCCATGGCGGCGTTCACCGCCGCGCTGGCCGCGCACGGCTTAAAGCCGCGCATTCTGCGCGAGGGTCGCCGCGCCGGCCTCGACGCCACGCGCGATGCCGACGCCCTGCTGCGCAAAGGGCTGGGTCCGCGCAAACTCAAGGATCTGCGCCGCCAGCGTCGCCGCCTTGCCGCGCACGGCGAGGTGAGCTTTCGCATCGCGCGCACGCCGGCCGACGTCGCAGCCGCCGTGGAGATTTTTCTGCAGGTGGAGGCGAGCGGCTGGAAAGGCCGGCAGGGCACCGCGCTGGCGAACGATGCCGGCGACACCGCCTTCATCCGCCGCGCCACGGCGGTACTGGCCGCGCACGGCGCCTGCGAGATCGCAACGCTCCATGCAGGCCCCGACGTGGTCGCCGCCGGCATCCTGCCGCGCCATCAGGACCGGGCATTCTTTTTCAAGATCGGCATCGACGAGCGCTTCGCAAAACTGTCGCCCGGCGTGCAACTCACGCTCGATATCACGCGGCACCTGTGCGCCGATCCGGCGATCGCCAGCGCCGACGCCACCACCGGCGCCGACCACCCGATGATCGGCCCGATCTGGCGCCAGCACACGCCGTTCGGCGACGTGCTGCTGCCGCTCGCGGGCGCGCGCGACCCGGCAACGATGCTGATCGCCGCCGCGATGGCCGCGCGCGAACGCCTGCGCACCCGTCTCCATCGGCTGCGGCACAAGGGCTGAACGCCGGGAGACCGAGCGTCAGACGGACTATTCGGCCACCTCGCGGTTGATCTCCGCGGAGACCTGGCGGATGGCACGGGCCAGTTGCGCCGGCGCCTGCGCTCCGGACACCGCATACTTGCCGGCAAATACGAAGGTCGGCACGCCGCTGATGCCCTTGTCGGCGGCTTCCTGCGCCCAGCCGGAAATCAGCGCGACATCCTCGTCGGTGGCAAGGCGCGCCCGCACACGCTCCGGCGCAAGCCCGACATCGGCCGCGGCCCGCACCAGCACCTCGGTGTCGGTGAGGTCGCCACCGTCGCGGAAATAAAGCTCCATCAGGCGCTGCTTCATCGCCGCCGCCTTGCCCTCCGCGTCGGCCCAATGGATCAGGCGATGGCAGTCGATGGTGTTCGGCTGACGCTTCACATCGTGCGGATGGTAGGCAAGTCCTTCCTCGGCGGCCGCCTCGACCACCCCTTGCGCGCGCTTGTAGTACGCTTCGGGCGAGCCGAATTTCTGCGTCAGGTAGTCGTCGCGGCTGATGCCCTCGCGCGGCACCCAGGCGTTGAGGAAGAACGGGCGCCAGCGCACCTCGACCGGCACATCGGTGACCTGTGCCAGCGCCTTTTCGAGGCGCCGCTTGCCGATATAGCACCAGGGGCAGACGACGTCGGACACAACATCGAGGGTCAGTGGCTTGAGCGCGGTCATCGGCCCGTCTCCGAACCCGACGCAGCCTCGCGCCGGTCGGATGACTGTATCATAATCCGGGCGTGCGCCGTGGCGTCTTTTTAACCGGCTTGTTTTTGACCGCCTTGTTCCTGACCGTCTTGCCGGCCTTCACCTTTTTGGCTGCGGCGGGTGTCGCCTTCTTTGTCTTTGTCGTCTTAGCTTTGGTCTTGCCGGCCGCCGGCGTTTTCGCTGCCTTGGTCTTCGCCGTCGCCTTGGCCGCCCGCGCCTCGGCGCGCTCGCGCGCCCGTTTGCGCTCGCACGCATCGCACTTGCAGCCGATCGGCTTCAAGTACGCTTTGAAGTATTCGGTGCCGTAGTCGTAGTTGATCTCCTCGCCCGGCGCGATGTCCTTGATGGCGCGGATGACGACACGGCGCTGGCGCTGATTGACGTCGGACTCGGCGTTGGGCCGGCAGGCGTGGTTGATGTAGCGGGCGACGTTGCGGCGAACCGAGCCGTCGATGGTCCAGCGACTGTTGATCTGGAACAGGTACTTGTTCTCGACCGCGTCGTCCTTCGGCTTGCGGCAATCGAGCAGAGGGCCGAAATAGCGAACGATCTCGGTGCCCTTCTCGATGGGCCTGGTGGCGAACAAGCCAAGCCCGGTGCGGGAGCGGCCGACACGATAGGGTTTTCGGGAGGAAACGACGGGCATGAGCACTGATTCGTTGATGGGATTTCTACGAGGGCAGCCCTTCCGTTGCCGTCATGCCCGCACGTGTTGCGGGCATCCACGCCTTAACGACAGTTCAGCAGGCAAGACGTGGATGGCCGGGACAAGCCCGGCCATGACGGAGGATAGGCGGTCAATGTGTTAGCGGAAATCCCGCGCCAAGTCATGCCGTCGTGCCGTTCTCCCCAAGAGCGGCGTGTCAGCCGAGGTTCAATTCCTTGAAGAAGTCGTTGCCCTTGTCGTCGATAACGATGAAGGCCGGAAAATCCACCACCTCGATGCGCCAGATCGCCTCCATGCCGAGTTCGGGATATTCCACCACCTCGACCTTCTTGATGCAGTTCTCGGCCAGGTTGGCAGCGGCGCCGCCGATCGAGCCGAGATAGAAGCCGCCATAGGTCTTGCAGGCCTCGCGCACGGTCGAGGCGCGGTTGCCCTTGGCGACCATCACCATCGAGCCGCCCGCCGCCTGAAACTGGGCGACGAAGGAATCCATCCGGCCCGCAGTGGTCGGGCCGAACGCCCCGGAGGCGTAGCCTTCCGGCGTCTTGGCGGGACCGGCGTAATAGATCGGATGGTTCTTGAAATAGTCCGGCAGCGGCTCGCCGGCCTCCAGCCGCGCCCGCAGCTTGGCGTGCGCCGCGTCGCGCGCCACGATCATGGTGCCGGACAGCGACAGCCGCGTCTTGATCGGGTGCTTCGAGAGCTCGGCCAGCACGTCCTTCATCGGCCGGTTGAGATCGATCTTCACCACCTCGCCGCCGCGCGCGGCATCGCCCACGTCGGGCAGATATTGCGCCGGATGGTGCTCCAGCTCCTCGAGGAACACGCCGTCGCGGGTGATCTTGCCGAGCACCTGACGGTCGGCGGCGCAGGACACGCCGAGCCCGATCGGCAGCGAGGCGCCATGGCGCGGCAGCCGGATGACGCGCACGTCATGGCAGAAATATTTTCCGCCGAACTGCGCGCCGACGCCGAGCGACTGCGTCATCTTCCAGATGTCGTCTTCCATCTGGAGGTCGCGGAAGGCGTGGCCGTCCTCGGAGCCCTGTGTCGGCAACGCATCGAGATAGCGCGCCGAGGCAAGCTTCACCGTCTTGAGGTTGAGTTCGGCCGAGGTGCCGCCGATGACGATGGCGAGGTGATAGGGCGGGCACGCGGCGGTGCCGAGCGTCAGCACCTTCTCCTTGACGAAGGCGTAGAGCCGCTCTTTCGTCAGCAACGATGGCGTGCCCTGGAACAGAAAGGTCTTGTTGGCCGAGCCGCCGCCCTTGGCCATGAACATGAACTTGTAGGCGAGATCGACCGCGTCGGAGCCGCCCTCGGCGTAGATCTCGCACTGCGCCGGCATGTTGTTGCGGGTGTTCTTCTCCTCGAACATCGACAAGGGCGCCACCTGCGAATAGCGCAGATTGCGCTTGAGGTAGGCGTCGCGTGCACCTTCCGAAAGCGCCGCCTCGTCATAGCCGTCGGTCAGCACGCGCGCGCCCTTCTTGCCCATGATGATCGCGGTGCCGGTGTCCTGGCACATCGGCAGCACGCCGCCGGCGGCGATGTTCGCATTTTTGAGGAAGTCGAAGGCGACGAACTTGTCGTTGTCGCTGGCCTCGGGGTCGTCAAGGATTTTGCGAAGCTGCTTCAGGTGGCCGGGGCGCAAGTAGTGGTTGATATCGACGAAGGCGGCCTCCGACAGCGCCTGCAACGCGCTGCGGCTCACCACCAGCATCTCGCGGCCCGCGACGGTCTCGACGCGCACGCCATCGCTGGAAATCTTCTTGTAGGGCGTCTCGTCCTTGCCGAGTGGGAACAGCGGCGTGTGCCGGTAGGGCGGAAGGGCGGCGGCCGGCGGCGGGACGGGAGCGTTCATGGCAAAGCCTCGGGATCAGCGGATTTGCCGCCGTTCTAGACCCTCTACCCGCGTTTTTGAAGGGTTCAAAAGTGCAGGGTGCGAAAGGCGCCCCTGCATGACCGACCGGTCGTTCCGGCACGGGCCGCATCCGGCGCACACAACCGGAGCCCGCCGTCTCCCGGATGCGACGCAGCGCGAAGTGGTGCGGCGCTGATCCGGGATCATCGCACGATGCCGATGCTGGAACGGTCCCGGCTCTGCGGCGCATCGTTGACACTGCGCCGCGTTCGGGACACGCGGAGATGGGTTACCCGATCAGCCGCGCGAACAGGCCCGCATCGACGTTGCCTCCGGATAATACGATCACCACCGTCTTGCCACGCGCCGCGATGCGGCCGGCCAGCAGCGTCGCCAGCGCCGCGGCCCCGCCGGGCTCGACCACCAGCTTCAACTCGTTGAAGGCGAACGCCACCGCCTTGCCGATTTCCTGTTCGGACGCCACGACGCCGCGCACGCCGAGCGCATGGTTGATGGCGAAGGTGATCTCGCCGGGCATCTGCGCCATCAGCGCATCGCACAGCGTCCGGGTGTCGGCATGGTGCGGCTCGCGCCGGCCGCTCGCCAGCGACCGGGCATGATCGTCGTAATGCTCGGGCTCGGCGGTCAGGATAGCGGCACCGGGAAACCGCGCCCTGACCCCGACCGCGATACCGGCGACCAGCCCGCCGCCCGAGGCGGGTGCTGCGACGACATCCGGGGCCAGCCCGAGCGCGGCCAGATCCTCGGCCACCTCGCGCCCGAGCGTACCCTGGCCCGCGATGATCTGCGGATCGTCGTAAGGAGGCACCAGCGTCGCGCCGCGCTGCTCTGCGATGCCGCGGGCAATGGCCTCGCGGTCCTCGCGCGCGCGGTCGTACAGCACCACCTCGGCGCCATAGCCCGCGGTGCGCTCGCGCTTGGCCGCCGGCGCGTCCGACGGCATCACGATGGTCGCGGGCATCTGCAACAATTGCGCCGCATGCGCCACGCCTTGCGCATGGTTGCCGGAGGAAAACGCCACCACGCCGGCGGCGCGCGACGCCGCCGGGATCGCCGACAGCTTGTTGAAGGCGCCGCGAAACTTGAACGAGCCGGTGCGTTGCAGCACCTCGGCCTTGAACAGGACACGGCCGCCGAGGCGCTGATCGAGCGCCGGCAGGCCGAGCAGCGGCGTCCGTACCGCGACCGGCGCCAGCACCTTTGCGGCGGCATCGACATCGGCGGGCGTGACGGGGAGCGAATCGAGATCGGTCATGACGGTCATTCTATTGCGTCCGACGGCAGGCGCGACATTCAATCCCACAACGCATGGAAGTGATGCACCGGGCCGTGGCCGTGGCCGACATGCAGCCGGTCCGAGGCTTTGAGCGCGGCGCTGATATAATCCTTGGCGGTGCGCACCGCGCGCTCCATGTCGTCGCCTTGCGCCAGCCGCGCGGCAATCGCCGACGACAGCGTGCAGCCGGTGCCGTGGGTGTTTGGCGTCTCGATCCGCGGCGCGGCAAGCCGCACTGTGCCTTCGCGCCGCACCAGCCAATCGACACTCTCCGCGCCCGTGGCATGGCCGCCCTTGATCAGCACCGCCGGGCAGCCAAGCCCGAGCAGCCGCTCGCCCTGCGCGGCGATGTCCGCCTCATCCGCCGCCACCGGCTCGTCGAGCAGCACCGCCGCCTCCGGCATGTTGGGCGTGATCAGATGCGCCAGCGGGATCAGATCGCGGCGCAGCACCTCGATCGCCTCAGGCGCCACCAGCCGGTCGCCGGAGGTCGCCACCATGACGGGATCGAACACCACATGGGCGGGCCGCCAGCGCCTCAGCGCGGCGACGATCGCGGCGATCACCGCCGGCTCCGCCACCATGCCGATCTTGACCGCGGCGATATCGAGATCGCTGAACACCGCATCACACTGCGCGGTGACGAACGCGGCCGGCACCGCGTGGATGCCGCTGACGCCGCGGGTGTTCTGCGCCGTCAGCGCGGTGATCACGCAGGCGCCGTAGACCTTGAGCGCCGAGAACGTCTTGAGGTCGGCCTGGATGCCCGCGCCGCCGCCGGAATCCGAGCCAGCGATCGTCAGCGCGATAGGGATGGTCATAAGGCTCGCTCCGGCAGTTTCCGCTTTTCCGCGGCGGCGTGGTATTCACCTGCCTGAAAACGCTATATTGCCGGCGAAGGCAAGCCGCCCGGAGACCCCCCGCGATGATCCCGTTTTTCGTTCAGTTCAAGTGCAAGCTCGGCCAGTCCTATGCGGTGGCCAACGCGCTCGCGGAGGCCGAGATCGCCTCGGAGATCTATTCCACCGCCGGCGACTACGACCTGCTGGTCAAGTTCTACGTCGATCGCGACACCGATATCGGCCATTTCGTCAGCGAGAAGGTGCAGGTCATCCCCGGCATTCAGGATACCCGCACCATCATCACCTTCAAGGCGTTCTGAGCGCATCGGGGCAGGCCACAGCTTTCGCCACGCCCGCAAAAGCCGGGAACCTCTGTCCTGCTCGCGCGTCTCATTTGCCGAGATGCCGCCATCACGCCATCTCCATCTCCAGGGAGAGACGCCATGACCCCGAGGTCGCTTGCGGTTCACGCTTTCGCCATTGCCGCCGGTTTCGCCATTGCGATGCCGGCCGCCGCCGAAATGCTGACGATGAAGGTGCCGCTCAGCGGCGCCAGCGAGGTGCCGGCCAATACCAGCTCCGCCAAGGGCGAGGCCGACGTCACCTTCGACACCACCAGCAGGAAGCTGGCGTGGAAAGTCAGCTACTCCGGCCTGACCGGCCCAGCCACCGCGGCTCATTTCCACGGCCCGGCCGACCCCGGCAAGAACGCCGCCATCGTCGTGCCGATTCCCAATCCGGGCGCCAGCGGCGCCGAGGGCAGCGCCACGCTAACCGAGGCGCAGGCCGCCGACCTAGTTGCGGGCCGGTATTACATCAACGTCCACACCGCCGCGCATCCGGCCGGCGAGATTCGCGGGCAGGTGAAAAAGTAGCGCCGATCAATCGCGGTCGAGTTCGTCGTAGTGGCGAAAAATGCCGTCCTCATTGAAGGGGATGCGGCGGCGGCTGGCGAGATAGGCGGCGATGGCGGGGCGTGCCGCGACCCGGTCGCGCAGCGCGACAAGCCCGCCGATATGGCACTCGAACGCCGCCATACGGCGCGGGAAAGCGTAGCGCAGCCCCTCGACCAACTGGAACAGCGACAGATCGACATAAGTAAGCCGGCGCCCGGCGATGAAACGTCGGTCGCCCAACAGCCCTTCGAAGTAGCCGAGATACTTCGGCACGCGCTCGTCCCAGAACGCCTGCGTGCGGCGCTTCGCCGCCGCGCGCTGGTCCTCGTAGTAGAACGTCGGCCCGAGCGGATGATGGGTGTCGTGTACCTCCTGCACGACGTCGGCGACGGTAAGCTGCAACTGGTGCAGCCACAGCCGCTTGTCCTCGGCCCGCGGCGCCAGCGCGTGGCGCGGCCCGAGATAGAATAGGATGTTGGCGGTCTGGCCGATCACCAGCTTGCCCGCCTTGAGGAACGGCGGCGCGAACGGCGGCGTCGCGCCCTGCCCGCCGTCCATCATCGCCATCATGGCGGCGGTGCCGTGCGGGCCGCGGGCAACGTCCTCGTAATCGGCGCCCGCCTCCTCCAGCGCGAGGCGGACGAACTCGCCACGGCCCTGAATGCCCGGCCAGTAGTAGAGCTGATAGCGCATCGGCTTCACTTCCCCGTGCCATGACCCCGGCACACGCTGCCGGGGCGATGCCGGCATGATGCGCCGCAGCCGTAAGCGGCGCTATAGCGTTTCATAGTCTGGCGGAAACAACGCCGCGCCCCCTCTCCCCACCGGAGAGGGTCGGGGTGAGGGGGAATATCGTAGGACAAGGCATCTCCCACGGGTAAGATGGAGACTTTCGAAGACCCCTCACCCGGCCACTTCGTGGCCGACCTCTCCCCGGCGGGGAGAGGTAACTCGTGGTGCGATTCCCTCTCACCTTGAACGCGCTAGTTGGTCGCGAAGCAGTACAACAGGCCGTCGCCACCGGTGGTGCGCAGGTCGGCCTGCGAGCAGCCGCCATCCGGCCCGCGCGAGGGATGCGACGAATTCCACGACTTCGCCGGCGGCTGCTCGTCGAGCCCCGTGCGGTCGGAATGGCCGACCATGGCCGCGCCCTGCATGCTGCTGGTCCAGTTCCGGCAAGTGCGATCCTCGCCGGGCGGAAATGCGGTGCCGTCAGGCTGCGAGCCGGTCAGAATGTCGTGCCGGTTCGGCGTGTCGCCGCGCCCGTTGATGACCTCGCCTTTCTCGCTCAGTGCGGTCTGCTTGGTGAGCCTGTTGTCGCCGTGCAGGTCGGCGACATCCCTGGCGATGGTCTCGCCCTTGGCGTTGACCCACGGCCCGGGACCGATGCGGTCGCGGGCGTTGACGGCGAGCTGGCCGTCAGTTCCTTGCGTCGAAAGGTAGGCGCGCCACGTTTTGCTGCCAACGCCGGCGGCCTGCGCCAGCGTCTGGCAGTGATTGTCCGCGCCGGCGAGACCGCCGAGGTTGCCGCCGTTGCCGATGCCCTGGCTGGTGACGAAGAAGCTCATGGCGGCCGGTTGCGCCGAGGCGGTCCCGATGCCCTCAAGGAGCACGCCGGCCACTAACGAGCTTAGGCCAAGGCAAGTACAAAGGCAGAAGCGCAACGCCGTCGTGGACAGGATCGTCATCGTTTCCTCCGTTGGGTTCACTTCCAAACCATGTCGTGCGGTCGCCACACCTCAGGCCGCATCCCGCCACGACAGGCGCCGTCCCGATTTGACGTCGCAGCACAGAAACGGTTCCGCCACGCAAGCGCCCTCTGAAACGACAAGGGGCGCGGCGGATGATCCGCCGCGCCCCCGATTGTCCATCCGGGCGACGCGCAAGCTGCCTCGCGCGCCTCATAGCGTCAGGCCTGCTGGATCGCGGCCAATTCCCAGTTGCCGCCACGCGGGCGCAGGAAGGTCCACACCTCGGTGGCCTCGACCGGCGCATCGCCACCCTCGACGAGGCGGCCGTCGCCGCGGGCAAACGTCTTGTCGATCAGCGAGAAGCGCATGGCGACGGTGGCATAGTCGTCCACCCCTTCGCGCCAGGCTTCGGCCAGATCGCCCTGCAGCAGCTTGACGTCGCTGATCCGGTTGACGACGCCCTTCTCCTTGTTCTCCGCGAGGTCATGGGCGAAGTACGACGCCATTTCCGGCGTGGTGAGCTTTTGCAGCCGCTCCATGTCCTCGTTCGACCACGCCTCCTGCACGTCGCCGAGCAGGCGCTCGAAGGCGTCGTAGTCCTCGGGCGCGATCTCCAGCGGCGCGGTCCGTGCCGCCGCCGCGCCGAATCCGCCCGCGAGGCCGCCGAAGCCGCCGCGTGCGGCGGGTGCCGCACCGGACGAAGCATCGAAATTCATCGGCGCGCCGGCCGGGCCGGCAGCCGGGGCGGCGTTGCGGTTGCGCCACCAGTTGAGCGCCAGCCGCACCACGATCACCACCAGCAGGATCTGCGCAATGAAGCCGAGCAGCGCGGCGAACGAGCCGAGGCCGGCGAGGAAGCCGTTGCCGAACAGCATGCCGAAGAGGCCTGCGCCGAGGAAGCCGGCCGCGAGCCCGCCGATCAGGCCGCGCGCGCCGCCGAACGCCCCGCTTTTGGCGGCGGCGGCCGGCGCGGTAGCGGCGGCACCGGGAGCGCCGGGTTGGGTGATGGTGCGCTGCATCGGCTGCGTCGCCTTGGGCGCCGTCTGTGTCACCGGGGGCGGCGCGAAGGTGCGGCTACCGCGCGACCCGAACGAACCGCCACGGCCGGCGCGCGCATCGGCAGCCGACGACAGCGCCAGCATCACCGGCAGCGCAAGGGACAGCACGACGGCCAGCAGGCCGAACGTGCGCAGGCGGTTCCTCAAGAACATGGGCACTCCTTCAACTCCCGCCCCAATGCGGGACAAGCGCGCCTAAAATGGCGACGCGGCGCACCAATGAAAAGATGGCGACGCGGACGATGGCTGCGGCGCGGCGTCGCGGACGGTTTTGGGACACTCAAGCCGTCTGCCCGGCGCCCATGGTCTCCTTCACCGCCTCGACGAGCTGGCTCAGCGTGAAGGGTTTTGGCAGGAAGGCGAACTGCTCGTTGTCCGGCAGGCTCTTCTCGAACGCATCCTCGGCATAGCCGGAGACGAAGATGATCCTCAGGTCAGGATTGCGCTTGCGCATGGCGGCCAGCATCGTCGGACCGTCCATCTCCGGCATCACCACGTCGGAGACGACGAGATCGATGGCCCCGTCCTGATCCTCCAGCACCTCCAGCGCCTCGATGCCGTTGGCGGCCTCGATCACGTTGTAGCCGCGCGAGCGTAAGCCCCGGGCGTTGAGCGCGCGCAGGCCCTCCTCATCCTCGACCAGCAGGATGGTGCCCTGCCCGGTGAGATCGCGCGAGCGCGCCGTCGGCGAAGCCGATGGCTCGGCGGCTGCCGACGATACCTCGGGCGCAGGCTCGGGAGCGGCCGCGGCTGCGGGCGCGACGTGGCGCGGCAGGAAGATGTGAAACGCGGTGCCCTCGCCCGGCTTCGAATCCACATAGATGAAGCCGTCGGTCTGCTTGACGATGCCGTAGACCGTCGAAAGCCCGAGCCCGGTGCCTTTGCCGACCTCCTTGGTCGAGAAAAACGGCTCGAAAATTTTATCGACGACATCGGGCGGCATGCCGGTGCCGGTGTCGATCACGTCGATGCGCACGAAGTCGGCGGCCGGCAGGCCCTGATGCGCGAGCCGCCCCGCCTCGTCGGCCGGCACATTGGCGGTCTTCACCGTCAGCCTGCCGCCGTCCGGCATCGCGTCGCGGGCGTTGACGGCCAGATTGACGATGACCTGCTCGAACTGCGAGACGTCGACCTTGACCGGCCACAGATCGCGGCTGTGCACCACGTCGAGCTTGACCTTCTCGCCGATCAGCCGGCGCAGCAGCATGGTGAGGTCGGACAGCGCGTCGCCGAGGTCGAGCACCTGCGGCCGCATGGTCTGGCGGCGCGAGAACGCGAGCAACTGCCGCACCAGCGTGGCGGCGCGCGTGGCGTTCTGCTTGATCTGCATGATGTCCTGGAACGACGGGTCGGTCGGCTTGTGGGCGTTCAGCAGGAAATCGTTGGCCATCATGATGGCCGACAGCACGTTGTTGAAGTCGTGGGCGATGCCGCCGGCAAGCTGCCCCACCGCCTGCATCTTCTGCGACTGGGCGAACTGGTTTTCCAGCGAGCGCTTCTCGGTGATCTCCAAAAGGTAGACGATGGCCGCTTCGGCATCGCCCTGCTCGCCGACGCCGGTGACGTAGAACAGACCCCAGCGCTCCTTGGCGCCGTCGAGCATCGCTTCCACGGGCGCGATGTCGCCCTGGCCCTCGGCGGCGCTGGCGATGGCCGCCTTGAGGGCGTCGCGGTCGCGGGCCGAGACCGCATCGAGGATCGAGGCCGGCTTCGCGGCCGCCGGCGTGAGGCTCTGCGCCAGCTTGGCGAAGCGGGCGTTGGCACGCACGACGCGGCCGTCGCGGTCCACCGTGGCAATGGCCATCGGGGTGTGGTCGAAGAAACGCATGAAGCGCACCTCGGCGGCGCGCTGCAGATCGGCGCCTTCGTCGCGGGCGCGGCTGATGACCAGCGTGCGCGAGGCGCCGGGGCGGCCGTCGGCGCCGAAGGCGAGCTTGTGGTAGAGCCGCGCCGGCATGGTCTTGCCGCCGCGCATGCGCAAGTCGACGTCCACCACCTCGGTCTTGACCTCGCCGGGGGCAGGCTGGACCGACGTGATCAGCGCAGCGCCGTCGCCGGCGACGATGTCGGCGAGCTTGAGGCCGCCCGAGCCGATCTCGGCCAGATCGTGGTCGAGCCAGTTGGCAAGTGTGGCGTTGACATAGACCAGCGCGCCGGAGGCGTCGGCCGAGAAGAAGCCGCAAGGGGCGTGATCGAGATACTCGATGGCGTGCTGCAACTCCTGGAACACGTCCTCCTGCCGGGCACGGTCGCGGGTGATGTCGGAGATCGACCACACGTTGCTGCGCGCCTCGCGTCCCGTCTCGCCGAGCGGTCGCACCTTCAGGCGCAGCCAGCGCGCGGGTAACCCGTCGCTGCCGGCGAGCCGCACTTCCTCCTGCTGCCGCTTGCCCTCGCGCGCCGCCTTGAGCAGGCGGAACACGGCTCCCGACACGTCCGGATTGCCAATGAACACCCGCTCGACGGGGCGGGCGTCGGCGGCGGCTGTCACCCCGGTCAGCGCCAGATAGGCGGCATTGGCATAGACGACGTGGCCGCGCGCGTCGGTCACCGCCAGCGCGTCGGCGGCATGGTCGGCGAGCGGCCGCAACACGGGATCGTCGGCCTTGCGGTCGGCGAAGCGCAAAATGCCGGCGGCGACCGCAAACAGCATGAACAGGCCGACGGTGGCGAGCACCGCCAGCAGGCCGAGAATATAGGGCTGGGCATGGGAGCGGCCGAGCGTCATCAGCGCCACTGCGGCGGCCACCACCACGCCGGCCACCGCCAGCACCAGCACGATGCTGCCGCTGCGCCGCGCGCCGTCGGCGGCAAAGCGCTCAGTGACCGCCGGTCCGGTCATGGCGGAAGGATTTTGGGCCTGATCGGTCATCCCTGCACCGCGCGCCGTTGTGCGGCCTGTCCCGGCAAGCCGGGCTCAATCGCCTCGCAGGGCGCGCCGCGGCGCGCCCACTCCTTGAGTGCCTGAATCGCCCCACCTGACGCAAGCGCAACCTGCGGGAACCGGGCGTCCATCCTCACGAGGCGACCCCACGCTTCAGCCGCATCACGAAGCCAATCACCTCGGCGACGGCGTGGTAGTGCTCGACCGGAATTTCCTCGTCGACGTCGACGGCGGCGTGCAGCGCCCGCGCCAGCGGCACGTTCTCGACGATCGGGATATCGTGCGCTGCCGCCACCTCGCGGATCTTGAACGCGATCAGGTCGGTGCCCTTGGCGACGCAGACCGGCGCGCTCATGCCGCGCTCGTATTTCAGCGCCACCGCGAAGTGCGTCGGGTTGGTGATCACCACGGAGGCCTGCGGCACCGCCGCCATCATCCGCTTGCGCATCCGCGCCATGCGCAACTGGCGGATGCGCGCCTTGATGTGCGGGTCGCCTTCCGACTGCTTGAACTCCTCCTTCATCTCCTGCATCGACATCTTTTGCTTCTGGAACCACTGCCGGTACTGGAACAGGAAATCGGCGATCGCCACCACCGCGAGCAGCGCCACCGCCGCGGCGAGCAGTTGCAGGGTCAGGCTGGTGGTCTCGCCGAGCAGCGTCGCCGGATCCTGCCGCACCATCGGCTCCAGGCGGTTGCGCTGCGGCCACAGGATCGCCAGCATCACCGCGCCGAGCAACACGATCTTGAACACGCCCTTGGCGAAGTTGGCGGCGGCCTGCTTGCCGAACACGCGCTTGGCGCCGGTGAGCGGCGAAATCTTGCTGAACTTCGGCTTGAGCGCCTCCGCCGACAGCACCGGCCGGTGCTGCACCATGTTGCCGGCCGCCGCCGCCAGCATCAGCAGCAGGAACGGCACGCCAAGGGCTGCGAGCAGCGCCAGACCGATCTGACCGGTCAGCGCGATCAGGCTCGCGCCATCAGTCGGGATCACCCCGGCATTGGCGATCAGGTTGCGCAACGGGGCCAGGATGCCCTGCCCGGCAGACGCGCCGAACGACGACAGCACCAGCGTGCCGCCGGCGATCATGAACCAGGTGTTGACCTCCTGGCTCTTGGCGACGTCGCCGCGCTCGTGGGCATCGTCGAGCCGTTTTTGGGTCGGGTCTTCGGTTTTGTCGGAGCTGTCGCTGTCCTCGGCCATCAGCGCACGCCCTCATTTTCTCCTCTTCCCGCTCGCCGGGAAGAAAAAGGAGGCCGAGAGGCAGTCCCGCTTTCGAAGGTGCCCCGGACGCGGTGCGGCATGAAATGCCGCGCTGCCGATCCGGGGCCGTCCCAATTCCTGCGCTTGCGACGATCCCGGGCCTGCGGAGCAGCGTTACACGCTGCACCGCGCCCGGGACACCACACCAGGGCAGAGTACGCTAGCGTGGCGTCAGGTCGTGAAGCAAGCCGACCAGATAGTCGATGAAGGTGCCCATCATCGCCGCGATCACCGCGGCAAGGATCAGGAAGCCGGCCAGGATCGAGAGCGGGATGCCGATGAAGTACACCTGCATCTGCGGCATCAGCCGCGCCAGCACGCCGAGCCCGATGTTGAAGACGAGACCGAACACCAGAAACGGCGCCGAGAGCTGGATGCCGATCTTGAAGGCGGTCGCGAAGGTGCGCACCGCAAGCTGCGCGACGTCGCCGGTCGCGATCAGTTCGCCCGGCGCGAAGATGCGATAGCTTTCGTTGAGCGCCGCGATCACCAGATGGTGGGTATCGGTGGCGAACAACAGCGTCAGCCCGAGGATGGTGAGGAAGTTGCCGAGCAGCGCGCCCTGCTGGCCTTGCGTCGGATCGACCGCGGTGACGAAGCCGAGCCCGAGTTGCTGCGCCACCACCGAGCCCGCGACCTGCAACGCCGCCAGCGTGATGCGCGCCGTGGCGCCCAGCACCACGCCGATCACGATCTCCTGCACCATCATCACCATCAACGGCGCCAGCGACGACTGTACGTCGACCTGATAGGCGGCGCGGTGCAGCGGCATGATGATCAGCGTCAGCATCAAGGCGATGCCGAGCTTGACCCGCACCGGGATCGAGACTTCGCCGAGCCCCGGCAGCAGCATCACCATCGCGCCGATGCGGGCGAACATCAGCACGAAGGACACGGCCAGCGCCGGCAACAGCGAGATATCGACCTGCATCGCGTCCCTGTGCTGCGGCGCCCGGCGCGGCGGCGCGACGGACGGCTGGCCCGAAGGAAGCGTCCATCATGCGCTATCCGCCGATGATTCGCGACGTGATCCGCATCATGTGGCTGTGCAGCGCGTCGGCCATGAACGGCAGCGCCACCATCAGCGTGATAAAGATGGCGAGAATTTTCGGCACGAAGGCCAGCGTCATCTCCTGGATCTGGGTCAGCGCCTGCACCAGCGAGATGGCGACGCCGACCACCAGCCCGACCAGCATCAAGGGCGATGACACCAGCACGATGGTCCAGATCGCGTCGCGCGCCACGTCGAGGATTTCTGCACCGTTCATGATCGTGCCCTGCCCACCGTTGCGCTGCCTCCGCCGTCATGCCCGCACGTGTTGCGGGCATCCACGTCTTGACGGCGATTCACCAAGGAAGACGTGGATGGCCGGGATAAACCCGGCCATGACGGGAATGGATAAGTCGTCGGGAACGTCATCGACCTGATCCTAGATCGGCATCCGCATGATGTCCTCGTAGGACTGGATGACACGGTCGCGCACCGAGACCAGCGTCGACACCGCGACGTCGGTTTCCGAGACGGCGGTGACGACGTCCATGATGTTGGCCTTGCCCTGCGCCATCGCCATGGTCTGGCTGTCCGAGCGCTGGCCGGCCTCCAGCACACTGCCCATCGCCTCCTTGACCAGCGCGCCGAACGAGGGGCCGCTTGCCTCCGTCACCTTGCCGGCGCCGGCCGCGCCCTTGCCGGCATTGAGCAGGCTGGAAAGACTGGAATAGGCCGCCGCGGCGGCCGAAGGCGTTGCCATGACTATGCTCCTGCGTCAGGCCCTGAGAATGTCGAGCGTGCGCTGGATCATCCGGCGCGTCGCGGTGATGATGTTGAGGTTGGCCTCGTAGGACCGCTGCGCGTCGCGCAGGTCGGTCATTTCGATCAGCGGATTGACGTTGGGATATTTGACGTTGCCGGCCGGATCGGCGGCCGGGTTGCCCGGCTCGTGCCGCACCGTGAAAGCCGAGGTGTCGGGCCTGATGCGGCCGAGCGCGACCACGCGGGCGTCGAGCGCGCGGTCGAGCGCCGAGGTGAAGGTCGGCACCTTGCGGCGATAAGGGTCGCCGCCCGGCGTCTGCGCCGTGGAGTCGGCGTTGGCGATATTCTCCGAGATCACCCGCATGCGCCCGGCCTGCGCGCGCAGACCTGAGGTCGCGATGCTCATCGAGCGGATGAAGTCCATGCCGTGCTCGGCCATCGGCCGTCTCCCTCGTGAAGGTTTAGCGCTTGCCGATCGCGGTCTTGATGAGGCCGAGGCTGCGGCTGTAGAGCGTCGTCGCGGCGGCAAAATCCATCTGGTTGGCGGACGCCTTGAGCATCTCGTCCTCGAGGTTGACGGCGTTGCCGGCGGGCCGCGTCTCGAAACCGCCCTTGCGGTCCTCCGCGAAGCGCGCGGTGCCACCGGCCGGGGCGAGATGCGTGGCGCTGGTGCGCAGCATCGGCAGCGCGGCAAAACCACCGGGCGCGCCGCTTTTGCCGATCGCCGGCTCGACGAGATCGCGCGGCTGGAACCCCGGCGTGTCGGAATTGGCGACGTTCTCCGCCAGCACCCGCTGGCGCTCCTGATGCCACTGCATCCGGGTGCGCAGCGCGGTCAGGACGGGCAGATCGGTGATCGCCATGGTCGCCTCCAACGGCCCAGAGCATGGGAACCGGTTTTCGGAAAAGATCACGCTCAAACTCTAGGTCCTGCCGCCATGGTGCCGCCCGGACTGACCCCGGACCGCCACACCGGCAGGTAGGCAGAATTTGCCGCCCGTATGGTTAACGACGGGTTAAAATGACCCTATGGCCCGGAAAATGACACAGGCGGGCTGTCAACAGGGACGACAGACCATTACGCTTCACCTGACGTTTGCTGTATTCACAGGGATCGGTGGCGCGAATCGGGGGCCCCGACCGCAGGGACTGTGAGGCGGGGGATGGACATGCAGACACCAGTGACCTTCATCGTCGCATTCGTGATCGTTCTGGCGTTGATCGGACTGGTCACATGGCTGATCCGGCGCTTTGCCGGCAACCGGCTCGGCGGCAACTCAGCGCGCGGGCGGATGCCGCGGCTGGCGGTGATCGACGCCGCGGCCGTCGATGGCCGCCGCCGGCTGGTGCTGGTGCGGCGCGACAACGTCGAGCATCTTTTGATGATCGGCGGCCCGACCGACATCGTGGTCGAGCCCAATATCGTGCGCGCCGCCGCGTCCCGCGAACCGGCTGCGCCGCGCCCGGCGCTGGGCGACCTGCCGCCGCGTCCCGCCCCGTTCCCCGACAGCGACGACGACCTGTCGTCCGACCACGACGAGCCGCTCGCGCCCGAATTGCCGCCGCGTCCGCCGCGTGCGGCACTGCCTCAGGAGACCCGCCGCCCGCCTGCCGAGCGCCGGCCCGCCGACCCTCTCGCCGGTTTCGCGCCCGAGCCGCGCACCCGCCCCGAACCTCGAATCGAGCCTCGGGCCGAACCCCGGCTCGAGCCGCGCGCCCCCTTGCGCGAGCCGCCGCCGATGCGGCCGATCCCGCGTGAGCCGGCGCTTCCGCGTACTCCCCCTCGTGCCGCCGAGCCGCCGCACGCCCCTGCTGCCGAGCCGGAGATCCGGCCGGGCGCGCCGGCGCAGGCTGCCGAGGAGAACCTTGCCGAGATGGCGCAGCGGCTCGAAGCCGCACTGCGGCGCCCCGGCGGTGCGCCGCCCCCGGGCGAGACGCCGACACCGCCCGCGCCGGCCGCCGACACCGCCAAGCCGACCGCTACACCGGCACCGTCCAAGGGCGCGTTCGAGAACCTCGAAGAAGAAATGGCGAGCCTGCTTGGCCGCCCCAAATCGCCTTCATGAGATCGCCTTCGTGAGGCCGGCCGGCCATCCGCGTAGAGTCCTTCTTCTTCTCCTGATCGCAACGGCCGCCGGCCTTCCCGCCGGCGCGGCGCTGGCGCAGGACATCAGCATTAATTTCGGTCAGGGCGCCGGCGTCACCGAGCGCGCGATCCAGCTCATCGCGCTGTTGACGGTACTGTCGATCGCACCGTCGATCCTGATCATGATGACGTCGTTCACGCGCATCGTGGTGGTGCTGTCGCTGTTGCGCACCGCGCTCGGCACCGCCACCGCGCCGCCCAACTCCGTCATCATCGCGCTGGCGCTGTTCCTCACCGCGTTCGTGATGGGGCCGGTGCTGCAAAAATCCTACGACGACGGCATCCGCCCGCTGGTGGCCAACGAAATCAGCCTCGAGGACGCCTTCACCCGCGCGTCCGGCCCGTTGCGCGAGTTCATGCAAAAGAACGTGCGTGAGAAGGACGTCAAGCTGTTCATGGACCTGTCCGGCGAGCCACCGCCAGCGACGCCGGCCGAAATGTCGCTGCGCATTTTGGTGCCGGCCTTCATGATTTCCGAATTGAAGCGCGCCTTCGAGATCGGCTTCCTCTTGTTCCTGCCGTTCCTCATCATCGACCTCGTGGTCGCCTCGGTCCTGATGTCGATGGGCATGATGATGCTGCCGCCGGTGGTGGTGTCGCTGCCGTTCAAGCTGATCTTCTTCGTGCTGGTGGACGGCTGGTCGCTGGTCGCCGGCAGCCTGGTGCAGAGCTACGGCGGCGGATGACGAGACGTCATAACCCGTCATGGCCGGGCTTTGTCCCGTCTAACCGCTGTGCCGTCGGGCAACCGTGTCCCGGGCGCGGCGTGCAACGCCGCTCCGCAGCCCCGGGACCGTCGCGGATACCGGGGGCGAAACGGTCCCGGATCAGCAGCGCGGCATGTTATGCCGCGCTGCATCCGGGACACAGGCTCTGGAGCATTTTCGCTTTGACTCGTCACGCGTCATGCCCGGCAATGATAAAAGGTCAGCGCGCGCCCTCGGCACGCTTCACGCCGACGATGCGCGGCAGCGCGCCGGTCGGCGCGGGATCGGCGGCGAGGTTCTCGCGCGGCGGCCGCGCCTGCGCCAGCGTATCGGCGAAGCGGGTCCGCATGTCGCGCAGGAAGCCGTTGATGGTATCGACCGAGGCCGCCATTTTCGCCAGTTGAGAAAACGCCGCGACGCTGCCCGAGGCCGGCTTCATCGCCACCTCGAAGGCGGCGCGGTCGTCGGGGCCGCTCATCTTCGCGGCATATTTGTCCTTGAAGCGGCCGGCACCCAGCGCGTCCTGCGCCAGCGCGTAGCCGACCGCCGCGCGCAGGATGTCGGCCTTCTCGTCGGGCGAGAGCGCGGCGGGATCACGCCAGCGCTCGCCGTACAACAGCTCGATCTGCTCGGCCGCCTCACGCCAGCGCCGCGCCGCCCAGTAGATGTCCGAGCGCAGCCGCACCGCCTCGCGCCCCTCCACGTTGGAGATCAGGTCGAGCGCAAACTCATGGCGGCCGATATCGCTCTGCGCGCGCGCCTCGAGCAGGATGCGCTGCTCGCGTAACTCGCCGGCCAGGTCGCCGACGCGGGTGGCGTGCAGCACGGCAATGGCGCGGTCGGGCTTGCGGTTCATCAGGTGGATCATCGCGAGCCGGGCCGCGACCTGCGCCCGCGCGGCGCCTTCCAGCCGGTGATCGATCTGGTACTGCAACAGTTCGCCGGCCTGATCGAGCAGATCGACCGCGACCAGCCGGTCGGCGAGCTTGCGGATGATTTCGTCGCCGCGCCGGCCGATCGGCGTCAGGTCCTGAAACTCGTAGAACAGCGCCAGCGCCGCAACAGGCGGCAGGTCGTCGCCCTTGCTGCCACGGAATAATTCGGCGAACAGCACCGCGGCGTCGTCCTGCATGGCGCGCGACAGCGCAGAGTCCGGCGCGAGCCGTGTCGCGACGCGGGCCGCCGCCAGCACGTCGCGGTAGCGGCCGGTGCGCGCATAGTGCTTCACCAGCATCGACAGCGTGCGCACCTCGATGGCATCGCCGCGCCACAGGACCGACAGGGTTTCGAGCTCAGTCAGCGCCTCCTCCGGCCCGACCTCGCCGCGACGCTCGCGCAGTGCCAGCGTCAACAGCCGCGCCTCGGTGGCGGCGCGCCGATCCGCGCTCGCCACCGCCAGCGCGTAGTGATGCAGCGCCTCCTCCTCGCGCCCGAGCGCCTCGGCAAGGCGTCCCCGCAGCACGGCAACCGCCGGCTGGTCGCGCTCGGTGAGGCCGATGCTGTCGAGATCGCCGGAGCGCGCGGCGGCGCCGGCATAATCCTTGACCTCCAGCGCCGAACGCATCGCCTGCGTCAGCGCGATGCGTTGCAGCTCCACCGGCAAGGCGGTGAGGGCGAACTCGGCGTTCTTGAACTTCTCGCGCGCCTCGGCCCACTTGCCCTGCCCGGCGAACGCCAGCGCCTTCCACAGTTCGAAATCGCGGCCACCGCCGAGCACGGGGCTGGCAAGATCGCGCAGACCCTGCGCCGGCCGCCGCGCCAGGATGTTGGCGACGCCGCGCAGCGCCAGCGCGGTCGCATCTTCGGTGCCGGGCTGGGCGCCCGCGAGCACGAGATCGAGCACGCCCTTGGCTTCGAGGTACATCTCGCGCGCGATATAGAATCGGGCAAGCGCAAGGCGTGCCGCCAGGCGCTTGGAGGCTTCGGCCTGCGCCAGCGCGCCGATCAGCGCGTCGCGCCGCTCGATGAATGCCGCCGCGCGGTCGTCCTGCCAGCCTTGCAGATCAAACAGCGCCGGCCGTGCCGCCGAGGCCCGCTCCGGCGTGGCAACCGCCGGCGATACGGTCAGGCCGCCCGGGCGGCTGATGGCCACGCCATCGGCCTCCGCCGTCACCGCCACATCGTCGGCGCGCGGCTGCACAGCAACGCCGTGAATGGTTTCCAGCAGCGCAAACTCGATGAAGCGCTGCGCCCGGACGATGCCGCGCGCCGGCGCCGGTGCCGTGACCACGACCAGCATCTCGCCGTTGTCGGGATCGACAAGGCGCCGCACCGGGCCGGGCGCGGACAGCCGCACCATGACGTTGGCGCGCGTCGGATCGGCGAGATGGCGGACCGCCGCAAGCGGCTGCGAAGGCGCGACGCGGGCGTCGCCCAGCGTCAGCGTCCATGCCGCGCCGTCGGCGGTGAACGAGGCCAGGTGCGAACGGGCCAACCGCAGGCGGACGACCTGCGCCGCCGCATCCTCGGTGGTGGACGACATCGCCGCCGACACCACCGGCGCCGCGTCGCGGCGGATCGCCTCGAGATCGATCGCCGCACGCCGGTCGAACACCAGCCACAGCATGTCGCCACGGCGGAACGCCGCCGCCGCGGTCGGCTCGGCAAACGCAAAGCGCAAATGCCAGCCCTCGCCGTCGCGGGCGACGCTGACGCCGGGCGCGGGCCGGGGCATGGCGGCGGGCGCGGGTGGCGCAGGCTCCGCCGCCACCGTCTCGGGCTTGGCGGCGACGGGCGCGGCGACCTGCGGTGGCACGGCGGCCGGCGCTGTCGCCGTCGGCGGTGCCGGCGGCTGCTTGATGGGGGGAGCTTCGGCCTGAGGCTGTGCCAGCGCGACAATGGCCGCGGCCGGCGCCGGCGGCACCGCATGGTCGAACGCGACATCGACGACGTAGTTGCCGTCCTCACGGAACGAGCGGACATCGACGTCGCCGACCAGCCTGAAAGTCACGATCGAGGAGCCGCCATCGATCTTCTGCTCGATCGCCGCGACCTGAGCCGGCGCGACGCTGCGCGCATCGGTGAGGTCGAAGGTCATCGCGGTCTCGAACACCACCGCGTAGCGCCCCTCGTTGAGCGAGGTGGAGACGCCCATGCGGCCAGGCAGTTCGAAGGTGAAGCGCACGAAGGTCGGCTGCATCGAGGCACGCACGCGCACCGGCTTTTTCTTCTTCGTCTCCTCGACGAGGCGGAGCTGGCGCAGCGCCTGTTCGGCGGCGCGCGCCCGCTCGGCCAGTTCGCGCACCACCTCCTGCGGCAGCGCCGGCGGCGGCCCGGCCCAGCTCTCCGGCAACAGATCGACGAAGATGCGCTCGCCGGCGGTCATGGTGTTGACCTTGACCTTGCGCGCGAGTGCAAAGCGGATCGCCATGCCGTCCGGGTCGCGCCGCGCGGCGCCGACGTAATCCGGCACGGCGGCGCCAAGAGTATCGACGGCGATATCGACCGGCTTCTTGAAGCTGACGACAAGGACGGAGCCGGCGACCGCGACGTCCGATCCGACGTCCTCGGCCAGCGTCAGCACCAGCCGCGCGTAGCCGTTCGCGGCGGCAAACTGCGCCTCGCCCTTGACCGGCTCGGCCACGGCGGCGGTGACGCAGGCAAACGCCGCGAGACAGCAGACGATGATCCGCGCACAGATGCGCGTCCCCGGCCAGCATCCGATGGCAAGGACATGCCTCATCGTCGCACTGTGTTCAGCGTGGACATCACCGGCGGCGCACCCCGACCCCTTCGGCTGTAGTCATCGCGGTTTGCCGGCCCGTTAACGGGCCGCATCGTGTTTTAGTCGTCTGCGGCCGGCACGGCCGACGCCGCCCGATGCGTCTTGCCCGGCGGGCGACTATCTCCTAACTAGCTCTCGCACTAGGCCACGACAGTCGTTAAGGGTCGATTAACTATGCCGCGCACCGCGGCGACACCGAGAGCCGCCGTGCCGTTGCGAATCGACCGCCTGCCGTCTCCGCCGCGCCTGGCAAAATACCTTGCCGCGCTGATCATGCCCTGGCGTCCGGCATTCCGGGCGCGGGCCCGCGCCTCGGGCCTTCGCTTCTGGGTGCAGCCGCGCGACGCCGTCGGCCGCCACATCGCCAAATACGGCCGCTACGAGCCGGCGCTGACGGCCTGGATCGACGACCACCTGCGGCGGACGGCGCCGGGGCTGTTCATCGACGTCGGCGCCAATATCGGCTGGCATACGGTGCACGCCGCGCGCTGCCCCACCGTCACGCAAGCCGTCGCCTTCGAGCCGGACGCGCTCAATGCCTGGCTATTGGCGCGCAACCTCGCCGACAACGCCATCGACAATGCCATCGTGCTCGCCTCGGCGGTCGGGGCGGAGAGCGGCGTCGCCACGCTGTACCATTATAAAGCGTCGAACCAGGGCCGCCATTCGCTCGCCACCGATCATGGCCACGGTTCGCGGCGCGTGCCGGTGATCGACATCGATGGCGCGCTTAAGCAGCTTGGCCTTGCCGACACACCCATCGCGCTGATCAAGATCGACGTCGAGGGGTTTGAGCCGGCCGTGATCGCCGGCGCTGGCGCCACGCTGAGCCGGACCGCGGCCGTCGTGACGGAGTATTCGCCGGAGCTTGCCGGCCGCGACCGGGCGCCGCTCGATGCCATGCTGGAGACCCTGGCCGCCGCCGGCTTCGTCCCGCATCGGCTTGCCGACGACGGCCGGCTTGCGGCGCTGTCGCTCGGCGAACTGCGCGACATCGGCACCCAGACGGATATCGTCTGGCAGAGGACGGGCGCGCGCGAATAAATTTAATAACGTCAGTGACCGCCCTGCGGCGTCGGCTGACCCTCGATCTTGGGCAGACTCGCGATCGAGGCGCCGCTGTCGGCGCCAGCGCGGCGCGCCAGCTCCACGGTCAGCCGCTCGGCCGCCGCCGGCTGCATCACGCCGAGAATGTCGGCCATCTTGCGCGGTGCGATCTTCGAGGCGACCTCGATGAGCACCGGCATGTCGAGCCGGTCGAAGATGCGCGCGGCATCCTTCGGCTTCATGCCTTCGTACATGGTGACGATGGCCTTGAAGCGGGCATCCTCCTCCGCCGCCTGCTGCGATTTGGCGGCGGCGATCCGGCTCTCGATCGCCTTGACCTCGCCGACGCGCGCCTCGATGCGCTGTTCGGCGGCCTTCAGCAGGTTTTCGCGGATGTCCATCTCGCGGGCGCGGGCATCAAGCTCCTGCCGGCGCTCCTGCAAGCGTTCGAGCACGGCACGCTCGGCGGGCGATGGACCGGTCTCGGGCGCCGGCGCGACGGTCTCCGGCGGCGCAGCGGCGGGCGGGGCTTCCTTCGGTTCCGGCTTGGGCTCCGGCTTGGGCTTGGCCTCGACCGAGCCGGTCACCTCGGCGGCTTCGACGCGGCTGCGCGACGAGGGATAGTTGAGGTTTTCCTGCGCCCACGACAGCGGCTGCGGCCCGGCATTGGCGCCAAGCACGTAACTGCCGTCAACCACCAGGCCGGCGACCTTCAGCACGGCAAGGCCGGCCACGGCGGCCAGCACCACCGGCAGCACCCGGATATCGCGCAACGCGCTCATGCGGCGAGACCGGCGGCCTTCTTGCGGGCGACGAAGGCTTGCGCGGCCTCGGCAAGGGTACGGGCGGCGACTGACTTCGGCCGCTCCGGCGCGGCTGTCGCCATCTCCGCGCCGGCCGATCCGGCCACGCCGGCGGGGGCCGACACGGCGCGCCCGACCTGCGCGATGCGCGCCACGCGCCGCACCACGTCGTTGCCGAGATCGATCTGCGTCTGCAGGCGCTCGGTCATCTCCACGGCGGCGGCCATCTGGCTGCCGAGGTTTTCGTTGCAGTCGCGCACCGTCAGCTTCAGCCCGCCGATAGCGCGCTCGGCAATCTCGGTCGCGGTGATCAACTCGGCAATCGTCGCCTTGAGCGAATGCTCGTCGGCCTTGAGCCGCTTGAGCCGCTTGTTGAGCACGGTGCAGTAGCCGATGGTCGCAACCAGCAGCACCGCCACCACGCCCTCCACCGCCAGTCCGACAATCGGGTTCATTGTGCCTCCATCATCTTGGTTTGCTCGTCCGCCCGCTCGAACATCGCGTAGGTCGTGGTCGGCTTGCGCAGCGGCCGGGTGACGCGAATGGCGACGCGGTCGCCGACCCGGCCCATGCGGCCTTCCGTCAGCGTGACGTTGCCGCAGCGCACCGTGACCGGCGCATCGGGCCGCAGGCCGAGCGGCAGCGTGTCGCCGACCTTGAGGTCCATCAGTTGCCGCAGCGGAATGTGGGATTCGTAGAGCAGCGCATCGACGGCGATCTGGGCGTTGGCGATCTCGGTGGCGAGATGGCTTTCCCAGATCGGATCGCGGCCGAATTTCTCGCCCATGAACATCTGCAACAGCACGTTGCGGATCGGTTCGATGGTCGCGTAGGGCAGCAACAGTTCGACGTTGCCGCCGCGGTCCTCCATGTCGACCCGCAGCCGCACCAGGATGGCGGCATGGGCCGGGCGCGAGATCGCCGCGAAGCGCGGATTGGTCTCCAGCCGGTCGATGGTCAGCGTCACCGGCGACAATGGCCGGAACGCCTGCTCGGTATCGGACAGCACCACCTCGATCAGGCGCTTGACCAGGTTGGTCTCGATCGTGGTGTACGGCCGGCCCTCGATGCGCAGCGCCGCGGCGCCGCGCCGGCCGCCGAGCAGCACGTCGATCATCGAATAGATCAGGCTGGAATCGACGGTGGCGAGCCCAAAATTCTCCCACTCCTCGGCCTTGAACACCGACAGCACCGCCGGCAGCGGAATCGAGTTCATGTAGTCGCCGAACCGCACCGAGGTGATGCGGTCGAGCGACACCTCGACGTTGTCGGAGGTGAAGTTGCGCAACGACGTGGTCAACAGCCGGACCAGGCGGTCGAACACGATCTCCAGCATCGGCAGCCGCTCGTACGACACCATCGCCGAATCGATGATGGCGCGAATGCCGGAGTGGTCCTCGAGATTGACCTCGCCGACGCTGAAGCCGAGCAGGTTGTCGATTTCCTCCTGCGACAGCACCCGCTCGCCGTTGGCGACCGGGGAGTTGCCGACGCCCTCCACCATCGCCGCCCATTGCTGGGCCATGGTCTCGGTCAGTTCGTTCTCGGCAGCGTCCGCGGCAGCGCTCTCGGCGCCGTCGGTCCCGAGCGAGGCTTCCCACTCGGCGGCAATGGCGTCCTGATCGACAGGTTCATCCGGCGGCATGATGCGACACCCGTTGCCTCACTGAATGACCACTTCCTTGAACAGCACGGCGGAGACCTCGCCCGGCGAGGTCGCGACGTTGACGCGGCGCGTCAATTCCTCCTTGAGCCGGAACAGGCCCATCGATCCGTGCAGGTCGGAGGGGCGCAGTTCGCGCAGGTAGGTCTGGAACAGATCGACGATGCGCGGCAGCATCGGCTTGACCTTCTCGCCCTGATGCGCGTCCTTCACTTCCAGCACGGCCTTGACCTTGAGGTACTGCACCCGCTCGCCGGCCGCACCGGCGAGGTTGACCAGCACATCCGGCACCTCGACGAACACCGGCGGCGGCACCGGCTTGGCCTTGGCGTGCTGCTCGCCGCCGTGCTTGAACAGGAACACGTATCCGCCGCCACCGGCCGCGGCGACGACCACCGCGGCAAGCGCGATCATGAGCCAGCGCCGCGACCTCTTCCTGGGCTGCGCCTCGCCCGCGGCCGCAGCGTCCGCCGCAGCCTCGTCGGTCTGGTCGTTGTCTGCCATCGCGTGCTCCGCCTGGACAACAGGACGGGCAGGGATGCGGCCGAACAGGCGTTATGACGCGATACGATGCCCCCGGCGCAACCTGCGCCCTCACTCCGGCGACGCTAGGGCCGCAATGGTTAACGGAACCTTTCCACAGTCGTTCGACTGGGAAAAAATTGCCGGGCAATCATGGTCAACAAGTCCTTTCTGCCGGGCGGCAGCGGCCCACGCAAATCAACCAACCCATTGAAAAACGGAGAGAACAGAAGTTGGCACGGTCCTCGCTTGAGAGATCGGCGAGCCCGCTACGGTTTGGGAGAACCGGAAAGGCTCGCGAAGCGCCTTCAGGCTTGGGAGAGCCGGACGGCGCCTCATCAGGGGAGAACCACCGATGGAGAACACCCTCCTCATCGGATTGTCGCGGCAGATGATGTTGCAGCGCGAGCTGGATGTCGTCGCCAACAACGTCGCCAACGTCAACACGACCGGCTTCAAGGCCGACAAGTCGCTGTTCGAGGAATATCTGATGCCGGTGGCGCGCGACGAGCATTTCGTCGGCCGCGACCGCCGCGTCAGCTTCGTCAACGACCGCGCCACCTATCGCGATTTCACGCAAGGGCCGTTGCAGCCGACCGGCAATCCGCTCGACGTCGCCATCGACGGCGGCGCCTTCCTTGCCGTGCAGACGCCGGCCGGCGAGCGCTACACCCGCGACGGCGGCTTGCAGATCAACGAGCGCGGCCAGCTCGTCACCGCCGCCGGCCACCCGGTGCTCGGCACCAACGGGCCGATCGTGTTCCAGCAGACCGACCACGACATCACCATCAGCCCGGACGGCACCGTCACCGTGCTCGAAGGCAACAACACGCTCGCCGACTCGATCCGCGGCAAGCTGCGCCTGGTCGGCTTCGCCGATCCTCAGGCGCTCACGAAGGAAGGCGCCAACCTGTTCGCCGCCGGCCCCGGCGTGACGGCGCAGGCCGACACCAAGGCGCAGGTGCGCCAGGGCTTTATCGAGAAATCGAACGTCAACGCAGTCGCCGAGATGAGCCGGATGATCGGCGTCACCCGCGCCTACGGTCAGGTCGCCACCATGCTGCAACAGCAGAGCGACCTGCGCCGCTCGGCAATCGAACGACTGGCCGACGTGCCGGCCTGAGGAGCTTGAACGATGCGCGCCCTTTATACATCCGCGACCGGGATGGCGGCTCAGGAGCTGAACGTTCAGGTCATTTCCAACAACATCGCCAATCTGCGCACCACCGGCTACAAGAAGCAGCGCGCGGCCTTTCAGGACCTGATCTACCAGCATGTCCGCCGCGTCGGCGCGCAAGCCTCCGACCAGGGCACCATCCTGCCGGTCGGCATCGACATCGGCGGCGGCGTCAAAACCGTCGGCACGCCGCGGCTGATGACGCAAGGCACCCTGTCCCCGACCGGCAACGATCTTGATATCGCGATCCGCGGCGAGGGCTACTTCAAGATCCAGATGCCGGACGGCACCTACACCTACACCCGCGACGGCTCGTTCCAGATGGACGCACAGGGGCGCGTGGTCAACGCGCAGGGCAACCTGTTGCAGCCGACCATCACCATTCCGCAGAACGCCTCCGGCATCACCATCAACGCGCAAGGGCAGGTGTCGGTCAACGTGCCCGGCTCGACCACGCCGACGGTCCTGGGCCAGATCGGGCTGACGCGCTTCGTCAACAAGGCGGGGCTGCAACCGATCGGCGACAACCTGTTCACCGAGACGCCGGCGTCCGGCCCGCCGCAGGACGGCGTCGCCAACCTCGATGGTTTTGGCGACATGCAGCAGGGCAATCTCGAACAGGCCAACGTGGAAGTGGTGTCGGAAATCTCCGACCTGATCGCCGCGCAGCGTGCTTACGAGATGAACGCCAAGGTGATCAGCGCCGCCGACCAGATGATGCAGTCCACCGCCAATCTGTTCCGCTAGCGCATGAGCCTGACAGATAGCTACTGGTTCTTCGCCCAGATCATGCGTTCATCGAAAGGGTCCACCATGATCCGCCCGCTCCTCGCCGCGCTCGCCCTCATCGCCGGCACACTCGCGGCCCACGCGCAGTTCTCCACGCCGACGCTGCGCGCGCATGTCACCGTCTCGGGCGAGGTGGTCCGCATCGGCGACATGGTGGAGAACGCGGGCGAGGCCGCCGGCATTGCCATCTACCGCGCACCCGACCTCGGCACCACCGGCCGGCTACCGGTTGCCGACCTGGTCGCGACGCTGCGCGCCCATCAGGTGTTCGGCCTCGACACCCGCGACCTCGGCGAAGTCGAAGTGACCCGGGCGGCCCGCCTCGTCACTCGCGCCGAGATCGAAACGGCGATCGCGCAGGCGCTGGCCGGGCGAAACGGCTTTGGCGATGCGCGCGACCTCGCCGTCACCTTCGACCGCGCGCCCGACACCATCACGCTCGATGCCGGCTACAATGGCAGCCTCAAGACCACCACCGTGCGCTTCGATCCGACGCGCCGTCGCTTCGACGCCAGCTTCGAGATCGCAGGCAGTTCTGGCGCCGTGCCGGCGCGGCTGCGCTTCACCGGCGCCGCCGTCGAAATGGTCGAGACCGCGACCGTGACCCGCGACATCGAGCGCGGCGATATCCTCAAGGCATCGGACATCGCGCTCGAACGCCGGCCGCGCGCCGAGGTCGGCAACGCCCCGCTCGACCGTGCCCCCGCCATCGGCATGCAGACGAAGCGCAGCTTGCGCTCCGGCGCGGTGCTACGCATGGCCGATCTCACCAAGCCCGACCTGGTTCAGCGCGGCCAGAGCGTGACGCTGGTGTACCACAGCGCCGGCATCACCCTCACCATCCGCGCCAAGGCGCTGGACAGCGGCACGGAGGGCGACACCGTCACCGTGCTCAACCTGCAATCCAAGCGCGAGGTGCAGGGTGTCGTCGTCGGCACCGGCCAGGTGGCCGCCACTCCCGCCGCGCCGCGCCTCATCCCGGCTGCCGCGCGCACCGCCCTTCTCAACGCCGAGTAACGCCATGTCCGTCTCTGCCAGCCTTCGCCGCCCCGCCCTTGTCGCCGCGCTCATCGCCATCGGCTTCAGCGCCGGGGGTTGCTCCTCGATTGACCGTCTCGCCAATATCGGCGAGCGACCGGCGCTGACGGCCATCGAAAACCCGACGGCACAGCCGGGCTACAAGCCGGTGCAGATGCCGATGCCGGCGCCGATCGCCGCCTCCTACAGCCCGAACTCGCTGTGGCGCAACGGCTCGCGCGCCTTCTTCAAGGATCAGCGCGCCCATCAGGTCGGCGATATCCTCACCGTGACGGTGAACTTCACCGACCGCGCCAACATCGCCAACCAGACCCAGCGCAGCCGCACCAACAAGGAAGATTCCTCGCTCAACGATTTCGTCGGCAGCAAGCTGCTGACCGGCAGCGCCGCGCTGGCCGTGCCGGGCAGCATCCTCGACGTCGATTCCACCGCCGCCAGCGAAGGCAAGGGCTCGGTGCAGCGCCAGGAAGCGTTGCAGACCAGCGTCGCCGCAGTGGTGACGCAGGTGCTGCCCAACGGCAATCTGGTGGTCGAAGGCAAGCAGGAGGTGCGCGTCAATTTCGAGGTGCGCGAACTGATCGTCGCCGGCATCGTGCGGCCGGAGGATATCCAGAGCGACAACACCATCGACTCCAGCAAGATCGCGCAGGCCCGCATCGCCTACGGCGGCCGCGGCCAGATCACCGACGTGCAGCAGCCGCGCTACGGCCAGCAGGTGCTCGACATCCTGCTGCCGTTCTGAGCGACGCCATCATGATCGTGACGGCGGCGTCCCGCGCCGCCTGACCCGAGCTCCCACATCCGGGTTGTGAACTTAAGGCGCACACGGATGTTCACGACGCAGCCTCCGGTAGCTCCCCTGCCGGAGGCTGCTCTCTTTTCGGATCGTTGTACCCTTGTCGCGCGCTCGTTGCCGCCTCAGATCGTCATGCCCGCACGTGTTGCGGGCATCCACGTCTTTGCAACAGCTCGTCAAGGAAGACGTGGAGGCCGGGCCAAGCCCAGCCATGACGCCATAGCCGCATCGGCAAAGTCGCCTATTCGTCGCGATAGACCTTCTCGCGGCGTTCGTGGCGCTCCTGTGCTTCGACCGACAGCGTGGCGATGGGGCGCGCTTCGAGGCGTTTGAGCGAAATCGGCTCGCCGGTTTCCTCGCAGTAGCCGTAGGTATTGTCCTCGATGCGCTGCAAGGCGGCGTCGATCTTGGCGATCAGCTTGCGCTGACGGTCGCGGGCGCGAAGCTCGATGGCGCGATCGGTCTCGGACGATGCGCGATCGGCCAGGTCAGGGTGGTTGACGTTTTCTTCCTGAAGCTGCTGCAGCGTCAGCTTCGCCTCTCTCAGGATGTCTTCTTTCCATGCGAGGAGCTTGGCGCGGAAATACTCGCGCTGGCGCTCGTTCATAAACGGCTCTTTCTCGGAAGGCCGATAGTTCTTCAGTTTTTCCAAGGCCGTACCATATGCTCCGCGTGAGGCGGGCCGGCGGTTCCGGCCGCGCGCGCAGCTTATATAGCCTGGGGTTGTGACAGACAATATCGGGGCGCCGGCCACGCCCCGGTTATCCCGGATGGAACCAGCGGGCACGCCGAAGATGTGATCTAGAACCGCGCGGCTTTCGCCAGTTCGACCTCGACGCGCAGCTCGATCTCGGCCAGCACCGCATCGAGGCCGGGATCGCCGGAGGCTATCTTGAGATCGGTCGCGGCGGTCTTCAGGCGCGACACGGTGGCGCTGTCGAGCGACCCGGACAACAGGCCGAGCTTGAGGTCGTCGAGCGCATCGAGGGCGCTGCGGCCATGACGCACCGAGCGGCGGCGACGCTCGGCCGCATCCTCGCCGCCGATGCCCTGCAGCGCCAGCAGCGTCTCGATGCCGCCGGCCGCCCGCGGCGCCAGCGTTGCCTTGCTGTCGGGCGCCGCCGTCATGTCCGGCAGGGTGAACGTCGCCTCACCCGAGCGCCGACTCGCGCCCGGCGCCGCTGCCGGCGTGGTGCCGTGAGGTCCGTAAATCCGCATGGTCCTCTCCCTCGATGAGCGCCCGGCAGGCCGCCGCGCCGGCTTTGGGAACGGTGCGGGAACAGTGGGTCGTCATGGTTAACGGGCGGTAAACGGCCGGCAGATTTTGCCGGCGGCGCTGCCGGATTTGCCGCGCCTCGCCACACCGACCATTTCCTCCAGCCGATGAATTTCAGCATTATCAATGGCTTACGGAGATGCACCGGTTGGCACGGCGTTCGCATAGTTAACGCCGGGTCACTGCCGTGTGGGAGCGCGGCAACCTCCAAGCGTTCAGCCTCAGCGGGGAGCAGAGGATGTCCAGTTTCACAGCGGCCGGGCGACGTTTTACGCATCTGTGGCGAACGGCCGCAGCGGCGGTCGCAGCCCTGACGCTCGTTGCGACCGCGGCGCAGGCGACCTCGCGCATCAAGGACCTCGCCAATATCGAGGGCGTGCGCCAGAACCAGTTGATCGGCTACGGCCTCGTGGTCGGCCTCAACGGCACCGGCGACACCCTCAACAACATCCCCTTCACCAAGCAGTCGCTGCAGGCGATGCTGGAGCGCATGGGCGTCAACATCCGCGGCGCCACCATCCGCACCGGCAACGTCGCCGCCGTGATGGTCACCGGCAACCTGCCGGCGTTCGGCACCCAAGGGACGCGGATGGACGTCACCGTCTCGGCGCTCGGCGACGCCAAGAGCCTGCAGGGCGGCACGCTATTGGTGACGCCGCTGCTCGGCGCCGACGGCAACGTCTACGCAGTGGCGCAGGGTTCGCTCGCCATCGGCGGCTTCCAGGCCGAGGGCGCCGCCGCCAGCATCACGCGCGGCGTGCCGACCGTCGGCCGCATCGCCAACGGCGCCATCATCGAACGCGAGATCGAGTTCGCGCTGAACCGCCTGCCCAACATCCGGCTGGCGCTGCGCAACGCCGATTTCACCACCGCCAAGCGGATCGCCGCCGCGGTCAACGATTACCTCGGCACCAGAACCGCCGAGCCGCTCGATCCCTCCACCGTGCAGCTTTCGGTGCCGAAGGAATTCAAGGGCAATGTCGTCGCGCTCCTGACCGAGATCGAGCAGTTGCAGGTCGAGCCCGATCTCGCCGCCAAAATCGTCATCGACGAGCGCTCCGGCATCATCGTGATGGGCCGCGACGTGCGCGTCGCCACCGTGGCGGTGGCGCAGGGCAACCTGACGGTGACGATTTCCGAAAGCCCGCAGGTGAGCCAGCCCAATCCCCTCTCGCGCGGCCAGACGGTGGTGACGCCGAACACCCGCGTCGGCGTGCAGGAAGACGGCAAGAAGCTCGCCGTGGTCAAGAACGGCGTGTCGCTGCAACAACTCGTCGACGGCCTGAACAGCCTCGGCATCGGCCCGCGCGACCTGATCGGCATTTTGCAGACGATCAAGGCGGCGGGCGCCATCGAAGCCGACATAGAGGTAATGTGATGATCCCCGCAGCCATCGGACTGGCGGCCGGCGTGGCCGGCACCGTGATCTCGGCGCTGACGCACAAGGCCGACCCGCAGCTTGAGACGGCGCTGACCAAGGTCTCGCCGCAGGCGCAGCAGAAGGCCCGCGCCACCGCGCAGGACTTCGAGGCGATGTTCCTCAACATGATGTTCTCGCAGATGACCACCGGGCTGAAAGGCGACGGCCCGTTCGGCGACACCCAGGCGACGGGCGTGTGGCGCTCGATGCTGACCGACGAGTACGCGAAGAACTTTGCAAAAGCCGGCGGCGTCGGTGTGTCCGACGAAGTGTTCCGCACTCTCATCCTCCAGCAGGCGGCCAACGCCGGCAAATAAGGTCAAGGCACCGACCATGATGGACATGCAGCAACCGCCGGCCGCCCTCCCCGCAGAGCCGCTCGCCGAAAGCCTGATCGCCACGATGACCGCGCTGCTCGATATCGTCGAGCGCGAGACCGCACTGGTGCGCGACGGCAAGGTCGTCGAGGCGATGGCCTTGCAGGAGGACAAGGGGGCACTGTCGCAGCGCTACATGCAGGCGGTCGAGCGGCTGAAGGGCGCCGAGGCAGCGCTGGCGAGCACTGCGCCGGACCTGCTCACCGCGCTGCGCCAGCATCACGAGACGTTCCGCGCCCTGCTCCAGGCCAACTTGACCGTGCTCGCCACCGCCCACGCCGTCTCGGAAGGCATCGTGCGCGGCGTCAACGGCGAAATGCAGCGCAAGCATGTGCCGCAGACCTATACAGCGAACGGCCAGCACGCCGGCGCCAGCACGCGCCAGTTGTCGCCGCTCGCCGTCAGCCGCACGCTGTAAGAAGCGCCGTATCCGCGCAACAAATTGAATCAAACTGCGGCGCGCGCGGCAATGCGCGATTGAACACGTTTCATAACTGCACGTTCATGGGCGGCCGGCGATCTTGATCGACGGGCGGGGCTGGGGTTCTTCTCGGGGTGAATCCGGGAGGCCGCTATGAGTGCGACCATCAATGTCACCCCTGTGGGACTGCCGGGCGCTGCCGTCACTCTCTCACGCGCGCCGGCCGCCGCTGACGACGTGCCGACGCAGTTGCCGCCGGACCGCAGCGTGACCGCGCCCGATGCGGGTGGCGCGCTGCGGATGGATACGCAGACGGCCGGCAAACAGCTCGGCCGGCAGGTTGTCATGGATCAGGCCGCAGCGATGATGGTCTATCAGGTGATCGACAAGCGCTCAGGCGCGGTGATCCGGCAGTTTCCGGAAGAGATGATGCTGCGCCGGCGCGCCTATTTCCGCACGCTCGACGTGATGCGCGACGCCAGCGCCGACCCGCCGCGGATCAGCCACAAGGCGTAAGGCCCCACCTTTCCCTCCCCCGCAAGCGGGGAGGAAAACCCAGAGGCCCCGTGTCCCGGGCGCGGTGCAGCGTGCAACCCTGCGCCGCAGACCCGGGATCGCCGCGGATACCGTGGCCGGAACGGTCCCGGATCAGCAGCGCGGCATGACATGCCGCGCTGCGTCCGGGACACCCCGCGCTATCCCCGCACCCGGCGCAGCATGCGCTCGACATGGGCGATCGGCGTCTGCGGCTGGATGCCGTGACCGAGATTGAAGATCAGCCGGCCGGCGCCAAAATTCTCCAGCACGTCATCGACCGCGCGGTCAAGCGCATCGCCACCGGCGATCAGCGCCAACGGGTCGAGATTGCCCTGCACCGCGACGCGGGTCTGCACCCGCTCGCGCACAAAGGCAGGCTCCGCCGTCCAGTCGATGCTGACGGCATCGACGCCGGTCCGTTCGACAAAATCGCCGAGCGATGCGCCCGCGCCGCGCGGAAAGCCGATGATTTTTGCACCCGGCACCTTTGCGCGCACACCCTCAATAATGCGCCTGACCGGTGCCACGCACCAGCGCGCGAACTCGCGCGGCGGCAAGACGCCGGCCCAGGTGTCGAAAATCTGCACCGCATCGGCGCCGGCCTGAAGCTGCGCCGCGAGGTAGTCGATCGAGGTCTCGGTCAGCCGGTCGATCAGGGCGGCAAACGCCTGCGGGTCGCAATAGGCGAACATGCGTGCGGGGGCCTGGTCCGGCGTGCCGCGCCCCGCCACCATGTAGGTCGCAACCGTCCACGGCGCGCCGCAGAAGCCAAGCAGCGTCACGGCCGGATCGAGCGCCGCCCGCGTCAACCGCAACGCCTCGTAGACCGGCGCGAAGGTGGCGGCATTGGCGCGCGCCGGCAGCGCCGCGACCTGCTCGGGCGTATCGAGCGGATCGAGCCGCGGCCCCTCGCCCGCCTCGAAACGCACCGCGCGGCCGAGCGCGTGCGGCACCACCAGAATGTCGGAAAAAATAATCGCGGCGTCGAAGCCGAAGCGGCGGATCGGTTGCAGCGTTACCTCCGCCGCCAGTTCCGGCGTGAAGCAGAGATCGAGAAAGCCGCCGGCCTTCTCGCGCACCGCGCGATATTCCGGCAGATAGCGCCCGGCCTGGCGCATCATCCAGACCGGCGGCGGCGCGCGGCGCGCCCCTGACAGCACGTCGAGCAGCGGTTTTGCGGGCGGGGTCACGCTAAAAGCCATCCTCTCCTCGTGGACGGCCCTGCTGATACACGCTGCGCGCGGGGTTGGCCACACGTCCCGCACCCGGCGGAGGACCACCGCCCGGCGGCGTCATGGCGCCACGTCGAGCCGTCCCTTCATGTTGGGATGGTACTTGCAGTAGTAATCGAAGCTGCCGGCCCTGGTCAGCGTCTGCGACACCGTTTTCTTCGGCGGCTGGATCACGTCAAAACTCTTGTCGCGCGCGGTCGCGCTATGCGCCAGCACGTCCTTGTTGACCCACTGGATGGTGTCGCCGACTTTGGCCTTCACCTTGGCAGGCTGAAACGCCAGCTTCTCGATGGTGACGGTGATGGTTTCGGCAAAGGCCGGCGCGGCGACGCCGACAGCCAACGGCAGCGCCAGCCACAATGGCCGGCCCTTTCGCAACAATGAAGCGAACATGGTTCTGTCCTTGTCGGGAGCGTCGATGCCGCCGGCGGACTAAGGCGCCGGCGGCAGGGCGAAGCGAGTGCCGGCTACTTCAGGTCCGCCGCGACGTGCTCGGCATGCTGCTCGTGGCCCTGGAAGATCTTCAGGCCGGTCTCGAGGAACGATTTCAGCTCGGCATTGTGCGCCGAGGGGATCAGCGTCGAGGTCAGCGCGCCGTTGACGGTCTTGTGATAGGCCACCTCGTGGTCGATATAGGCCTTGTCGAACGCCTTGCCCTTGAGCTTGGCGAGCTTGGCCTGCTCGTCCTTGATCTGCCTGGTCAGCGCGCGGCTGGTGTCGTTGTCTTCCGGCGTCACCTTCAGTTTCTTGACCAGCGCCAGCGCCTGCTTGTTCACCGCCTCATGGTCGCGCACCATGTCGTTGGCGAATGCCTTGACCTCCTTGCTTTTGGTCTTTTTCAACGCCTGCTTGGCGACGGCGACATCGAGCGCGCCGGCGGTATAGGCGATGTGAGCGATCTGCGGATCGGTCGGTGCGGGGCCTGCGGCCTGCGCCAGCGTGGCGCAACCCATCAGGCACGCGGCAGCGATCGCCGCCGCATTCCATCGAAGCAACATGTTTGAATCTCCTTGCGCCGGGCGGCGCTTCCGCACCGCGGCGGTGTTGTCTTGCAGTCGTTGTCTTGCACGAGGTTCGATGAGAGGGGCGCGGAAAGGTTCCGCGAATCTTTACGCGAGGTCGAGCCGCTTGAGCACGGCTTGCGTCAACCGCTCGCAGCGTTTGCCGGCGAACGGAAACGCCTCCATCATCACCGGGCCGATCCGCTTCTCGACGTTGTCGCGCAACAGCGCGCGGGCGCGAAACAGCCGCGTCTTCACCGTTTCCGGCTTGAGATCGAGCACCTCGGCGGTCTCCTCCGTGCTCATGCCCTCGACCACGCGGGCGATGAACACGCTGCGGAAAGCGTCCGGCAGTTCGTCGATGGCACGCTCGACGACAGTCTGGATTTCACGCTGCGCCATGGTCCGTTCGGGGTCCTCAGGTAACGTCGAGAGGGGAAACTGGATGACCTGCGCTTCCAGCGCACCAGGCTCCAGCGTCGTCCATTCGACGGTTGGGTGCTGCCGCCGCAGCCGGCCCAGCGCCTCGTTCATGGCGATGCGGGTCAGCCAGGTGGCGAGGCTCGACTCGCCGCGAAAGCCGTCGAGATGGGTGAAGGCCCGCACATAGGTCTCCTGCACCACGTCCTCGGCCTCGGCGTCGTCCTTGAGAATGCTGCGCGCCATGCGGAACAGCCGACGATTGTTGGCCTGGATGATGGCGCGGACGGCGCTCGCCTCGCGTGCGCGGGCGCGGCGCACGAGGTCGGCCTCCTCGCTCGGCGACAGCGGGGAGGCGGGAAGGCGGAGTTGCGGGACGACACTCATGACGGCCTCGTCAAGGAGACTGCGACACGTCATTGGATGACGCAACGCCGAAAAGGTTCCGGCCGTGTTAGCCGGCGGCTTTGGCCGCGGCGCGGCCGGCGTTGCGCCCCGAGAACAGGCAGCCGCCGAGAAAGGTGCCCTCCAGCGCCCGGTAGCCGTGGACGCCGCCGCCGCCGAAACCGGCCGCCTCGCCGACCGCATAGAGGCCGGGGATGACGGCACCGTCGCCGCCGAACACGCGGGCCTCAAGGTCGGTTTCCAGCCCGCCCAGCGTCTTGCGGGTCAGGATGTTGAGCCTGACCGCGATCAGCGGCCCGTGCGCCGGATCGAGGATGCGATGGGGTTTTGCGGTGCGGATCAGGCGGTCGCCGATGTAGCGGCGGGCGTTGTGGATACCCATCACCTGCATGTCCTTGACGAAGGGATTGTCGAGCTCGCGGTCGCGCGCCTCGATCTGGGCGCGAATGTCGTCGAGCCGCAGCAGGTTGTCACCGGTGAGCGCGTTCATCGCCGCGACGAGGCTTGCAAGGTCGTCGCGCACGATGAAGTCGGCACCCTTCGTTTTGAACGCCTCGACCGGCGCCGGCGCGCCCTTGTTGGTGGCGCGGCGCAGCGTCTGCCGCCAGCTCTTGCCGGTGAGATCCGGGTTCTGTTCGGACCCCGACAGCGCAAATTCCTTCTTGATGATGCTTTGCGTCAGGATGAACCACGAATAATCGTAGCCGGTCGCCATGATGTAGGCGAGCTGGCCGAGCGTGTCGGTGCCGGGATAGAGCGGCGGCGGCAGCCGCTTGCCGGTGGCGTCGAACCACAACGAGGACGGCCCCGGCAGAATGCGGATGCCGTGGTTCGGCCAGATCGGTGCAAAGTTCTCCACGCCCTCGACGTAGTGCCACATGCGGTCGCGGTTGATCAGCCGCGCACCGGCGGCCTCGGCGATGCCGATCATGCGGCCGTCGACATGGGCCGGAACGCCCGAGATCATCCGCCGCGGCGGCGCGCCGAGCCGCTCCGGCCAGTTCTGGCGCACCAGCTCCGGGTTGCCGCCGATGCCGCCGGAGGCGACGATCACCGCCTGCGCCGTTAGCGCGAAGTCACCGACCGCCTCGCGCGAGGACGCTTTCCCGCGCGCGGCGTGCGAGGGCGCCAGCACGGCGCCGCTGACGCCATCGACCGCGCCGCCGGTCCGCGACAGGCGATCGACCCGGTGGCGAAAGCGGAACGTCAGCCGGCCGGCGGCCTCCGCCGCGCGTGCACGGGCGATGAACGGCTCCAGCAAACCCGGCCCCGTTCCCCAGGTGATGTGGAAGCGTGGCACCGAGTTGCCGTGGCCCATGGCGTCGGTGCCGCCGCGCTCCGCCCAGCCGACGATCGGAAAGAAGCGCACGCCCATGGCGGAAAGCCATGCCCGCTTCTCGCCTGTAGCGAAAGCGACGTAAGCCTCCGCCCACCGCCGCGGCCAAACGTCCTCGGCGCGGTCGAAGCCCGCGGTGCCCATCCAGTCCTGCAGTGCCAGCGCATGCGAATCGTGGATGCGCAGCCGGCGCTGCTCGGGCGAATCGACGAGGAACAGACCGCCGAACGACCAGAACGCCTGGCCGCCGAGGTTCTGCTCGCCCTCCTGATCGACGACGATGACCCGCCGTCCGGCGTCGGCGATCTCGGTCGCGGCGACCAGCCCGGCCAACCCCGCCCCCACCACGATGACATCGGCGTCGGCCATGCCTCACTCCATCCGAGCGTTCCGGGGATTGAAGCGCGGCGCATCCGCAACGGTCAATGACAATTGCACGACAGCGAATGCCGCAACGACCGCCGGCCTGCATCCGCGCAGCAACACTGCAAATGAATCGTGCGCGCACGGGCTGCGCCATCTGGACAAACATCGGCCTTCTGCAACACGCTGCTGGCGACGAATCGAAAGGACCTGCGATGAGGCTTGCAACCGGTCTGCTGGCGATGGCGCTGTTGTGCGGCAGCCTCGCCGCCGCCGGAGCAGCCACCCGCATTGCCGACGACCGCGGCGGCCGCATCGGTACCTACCTCGACCGGTTTGAAGAACTGGGCCAGTCGGGCGACACGGTGATCATCGACGGGCTGTGCGCCTCAGCCTGCACGCTGGTGCTGGGTACGGTGTCACGCGATCGCATCTGCGTGACGCCGCGCGCGCGGCTCGGCTTCCACGCCGCCTGGGACATGGGCGCGCACGGCCGCCCGGTGACCAACGCCGAGGCGACGCGACTTCTGCTGGCGATGTATCCCGCTCCGATCCGGCGCTGGATCGCACGCCACGGCGGCTTGCGGCGGCAGATGATCTTCCTGAGCGGCCGCGACCTCGACCGCCTGTACCGTCCCTGCCCCCTCGACAGGCAGGCCCGCCTGACGCCGCCGCGCAACACGGCCGCCGGCGAGTAGCGAAGCATCGCCTGCATCCGATCAGCCCAACGTGACCGCCCTACAGGAGCGCGAGCCTTGCCGCGAGCCTTGCCGGCTGCGCGCGGCCGTCCTATGTGAAGCGCACGGCGCAAGGGCCGTCGCGCTCTGGATTGTTGTTTTGACGCGTTTTCTTAAGGCAAACCGGCCGTCGCCGGGCCGGAGCCGGCTATGGCCAGGCGAAGGCCGGTCTCCACCCTCGGGTCAAGCCGGAGGGCATGCTTCGTTTGAAAACACTCTAAAGGGTCCCGCATGGCGGCAAAACTCAATCGCTCGATCGTTATCGCCGCCTCGTTCGGCTTCAGCCTGATCGTCGGGCTGATCCTGGTGCTGAGCCTGATGGGCACGTTCCGCAGCGTCACGGCGCCGGCGGCGATCGGCGGCCCGTTCCAGTTGACCGACAGCACCGGCCAGCCCGTCACCGAAAAAAGCCTGCAGGGCCGTCCGAGCCTGATCTTCTTCGGCTTCACCCACTGCCCGGACGTCTGCCCGACCTCACTGTTTGAAATGTCCGAAGTGCTGCGCGCGCTCGGCCCCGACGCGGCCCGCGTCAACGCCTATTTCATTTCGGTCGATCCCGAACGCGATACGGTGGCGGCGATGAAGGACTACCTGTCGAGCTTCGACCCGCATCTCAAGGGGCTGACCGGCAGCCCCGAGGCGATCGCGCAGGTGCTGACAGGCTATCGGGTCTACGCCAAAAAGGTCCCGCAGAAGGACGGCGACTACACCATGGATCATACCGCGCTGATCTACCTGATGGACCGCAACGGCAATTTCGTGAAACCGTTCGACCTCAAGCGGACGCCGGAAGAGGCCGCGGCCGAACTGAAGACCTATCTATAGAACGTCTATAGAGCGTTTTCTTCACACGAACCGGCCGTCGCCTGGCCGGAGCCGGCTATGGCCCGGCGAAGGCCGGCTTCCACTGCGCTCGAAAAAGCGATCGCGCAACGCCGTATCGCGCCGGGCCGAGCCATGGTCGGTCTTCTCCCAGCGGTAAGGGTCTCTCAGCACCTGCGCCAGCGCACGCCAGGCCGCGCATGACAGCCATAGCCAGTAGATCGGCGTCAGCAGCAAAACCCAGCCGTCGGCCAGCCGCCCGCGCCGGGCGAGCCCGATCAGCCCGACCACGGCGGTTGCGACGTAGCCGGCGGCAATGGCGGCAATGTGCAACGATGCCAGCCCACCTTGCGGCAGCGCGAAGGCCGGCCAGCCGCCGCCGGTAACCAGCCCGAGTATGATGCCGCCGAGCAGCAGCGGGTGGGCGAGCGCGGTCAGCACGTTGCCGCCGACCAGCAGGTTCAGCGTCAACCAGCCGCTCGCGCCGCCCTCGCGCCACAGCCGGCGGGGTTGGCGCATATGCACGGCCCAGGTTTTGAGCCAGCCCTTCATCCAGCGGGTGCGCTGGCGCAGCCATGGCGCGAAGCGGACCGGCGCCTCCTCGTATGTGGTCGAAGCGAACGTCACCGCGCGATAGCCGAAGCGCGACAGCCGCATGCCGAGGTCGGCATCCTCGGTGACGTTATAGGGGTCCCAGCCGCCGACCTCGCGCAACACTTCGGTACGAAAATGGTTGGAGGAGCCGCCGAGCGGCAGCGGCAGGCCGAACGCCGCGAGGCCCGGCAGGAAGGCATCGAACTGGCCGGCATATTCCACGCCGAACATCCGCGCGAGCCAGCCCTCCCGCGTGTTGTCGATACACAGGCTCGCCTGCGCGCAGGCGACGTCGCGGTCATGGCGGCGGAACGCATCGAGCGCGGCACGAAGCTGGCCCGGATCGGGCAGATCCTCGGCGTCGAACACCGCGAGAAAGCTGCCGTGCACGAACGGCAGCGCGCAGTCGAGCGCCTTCGGCTTGGTGCGCGGACCGCCGCGCGGCGCAACGATGACCTGAAGGTGCGGCATCGCCCCGCGCCGGGCCCGCGCGCGTGCCAGCGCATCGCGCGTTTCGGGATCGTCGGGCTCGATGACGATCTTGATGTCGAGCTTTTCGTGCGGATAGTCGAGCGCTTCGAGTGCACGGATCAGCGGCTCGACCGACGAGGCCTCACGGTAGAGCGCGACAATCACGCTGTAGACCGGCAGTTCGCGCTCGGCAAGGCGGCGCGGGGCGACCGCGGGCGGCACCGGCACGGCGGCGGCCGCAACCCGCAAGGCGGCGAAGGCCAGAAACCCGAGCGCCATTGCCGATCCGGCCGCATCGGCCGAGAGCGCCGGCGCGAGCGTGATCGGCAGCGCCAGTCCCATCGCGCGCATCAGCCGCCGCCAGCGCGAGGCCGGCCCATATCTCACCGGCGCCGCTCTCGCCGGCGCCGCCGACAACGCGGGGAAGCGCCGCTGTAACCCGTCGACCGCCGCCCGCGTCATCACGCGGCCCGCCTGCCCCATCAGGAAACGGTCGAAATCCGCCGTCGTGGCCAAGCTGATGCCGGTTCGGCCGCCGCGCCGGCCGGCAAAATGCGACGCCAGGTAGCGCGCGGCGGTCCCGCGCGGGGCGATCACCCAGGAGAGCCGGCCGGCACGGCGCAGCGGCAGGATGCGGTGCGTCGCCGCACGAACGAGATCGTCGTCGCCGAGCGGACAATCGGCGCGCCTCACGCCGTCGAAGCGCTCGACCGTCATCCCGGTATGGCGGGCAAGGTGGCGCAGATAGCTTTGCTCGTCGATCGTGCCACGGGCGATCAGCACCCGCTCGGCACCGACGCCCAGCTCAGTGCCGCGTTGCTGCGCGGCCTGCAGCACCGCCGGCGCCAGCACGCCGCGCAGGCAATCGAGTTCGGGCGCGGAGCCCGCGTCGGGCGGCGGAGCCGGGGCCAGCGCCGGGCGCCCCGCGAGACGGTAGGCCGGACGGCCGGTCGAGCCTGCCGAACCCCGCCGGATCGCCACCGTCGCACGACCGGGCGTCGCTGGTTCCAGGCCGCGTACAACTTTCGGCCGCTGCCTGCTCACCCCCGACACCCACCCACTTCACGCTCGCACGCCGCCGCGAATGGTCTATAAGGCCCAAAATCGCGGAACGCCGTCATGCAACCACAGATAGCCCCCGCCTTCAACATTCGGCGACGCCGGCGGATCGCGGCCGCGCTCGGCGTGGCGCTGGCGTTCGCCGTGACGGGCCAAGTCGCGCCGGCGGCGGCGCAAACGCCCGCCATCAAGATGCCGGCGGCGACGCAAGCCGTACCCGGCTTCTGGGACCCGCGGCGCCATCCCGAGCGCCCCGACCTCTCCCGCATCACCCTGATCCGCTTTCTGACCGAGACCGACTACCCGCCGTTCAACTATACCGGTCCCGACGGCAATCCCGCCGGCTTCAACGTCGATTTCGCGCGCATGATCTGCGAGGAGATCAAGGTCTCCTGCACCATCCAGATGCGCCGCTTCGAGATGCTAGCGGATGCGGTCGCGACCAACCGCGGCGACGCGGTGATCGCCTCCATCGCGGCGACGCCGGCCATGCGCACTCATCTCGATTTCACCGATCCCTATTACCGTGTGCCGGCGCGTTTCGTGGCGCTGCGCGAAGCGGCGGCGGCCGAGGTCAAGCCGGAGACGGTCGAGGGAAAGAAGATCGGCGCCGTCACCGGCTCGGCGCACGAAGCCTATCTGAAGGCGATGTTCACCGACGCCGAGATCGTCGGCTATGCCAACGACGAGGCGCTGCGCGCAGGGCTACGCAGCAAGGACGTCGACCTGATCTTCGGCGACGGCATCGCGCTGGCGCTGTGGCTGAACGGCACCGATTCCGCAAGCTGCTGCGCCTTCGCCGGCGGCCCCTTCACCGAAAGCCGCTATTTCGGCGAGGGCGTAGGCATCGGCGTGCGCAAGGGCAACGACCTTTTGCGCCAGGCCATCAACTGGGCGATGTTCCGGCTGTGGGAGAAAGGCCGCTACACCGAACTGTGGCTGCGCTATTTCTCGATCAATCCGTTCTAGAGCATGATCCCGAAAAGTGGGAACCGGTTTTCGGACAAGATCATGCTCAAATAAAAGGATGAGCAACGAGCCTGATTCAAAGTAGTTGCAAGCGTCACGAGGGTTACGAATGTCCGATGAGATGCCGCCTGATGGAGGCGAACTGCGCCGGCTTGCCGAACAGTCCGGGGCCTGGCCGTTCGAGCAGGCGCGCGCGCTGGTCGCACGGCTGAAGAAGGCGCCGAAGGACGAGGTGCTGTTCGAGACCGGCTACGGCCCGTCCGGCCTGCCGCATATCGGCACGTTCGGCGAAGTGGCGCGCACCACCATGGTGCGCCATGCTTTCCGTGTGCTGACCGACGACAGGATCAAGACGCGGCTTCTGGCCTTTTCCGACGACATGGACGGCCTGCGCAAGGTGCCGGATAATGTGCCGAACAAGGACATGCTGGCGGGCCATCTCGGCAAGCCGCTGACCCAAATCCCCGATCCGTTCGGCACCCATCCGAGCTTCGGCGAGCATAACAACGCGCGGCTGCGCACCTTCCTCGACGCGTTCGGGTTCGACTACGAGTTCGCGTCCTCGACCGCCTACTACACTTCGGGCCGGTTCGACGCGACGCTTCTGAAGATGCTTTCGCGCTTCGACAAGGTGATGGCGATCATGCTGCCCAGCCTGCGCGAGGAGCGCGCGGCGAGCTATTCGCCGTTTCTGCCGATCTGCCCGCGCACCGGCGTGGTGCTCCAGGTGCCGATCGTCGATCACGACGCGGCCGCCGGCACGGTGTCCTACAACGATCCCGAGAGCGGCGAGCGCGTCACGGTGCCGGTCACCGGCGGCCACTGCAAGCTGCAATGGAAGCCGGACTGGGCGATGCGCTGGGTGGCGCTCGGCGTCGATTACGAGATGGCCGGCAAGGACCTGATCGACTCGGTGAAGCTGTCGGGCAAGATCTGCACCGCGCTCGGCGGCACGCCGCCGGCCGGCTTCAACTACGAGCTGTTCCTCGACGAGAAGGGGCAGAAGATTTCCAAGTCGAAGGGCAACGGGCTGACCATCGACGAATGGCTGCGCTATGCCTCGCAGGAATCGCTGTCGCTGTTCATGTATCGCGAGCCGAAGGCGGCCAAGCGGCTCTATTTCGACGTCATCCCGCGGCACATGGACGACTACCAGCAGTTCCTCGACGCCTATCCGCGGCAGGACCTCAAGCAGCGGCTCGTCAACCCGGTGTGGCACATCCATTCGGGCCACCCGCCCAAGGCCGACATGCCGGTGACGTTCCAGTTGCTGCTGACGCTGGTGTCGTCGTCGAACGCGGAGAATGCCGAAACGCTGTGGGGCTTCATCGGCCGCTACCGGCCGGGCGTGACGCCCGCGACCCACCCGAGGCTGGACGCGCTGGTCGGCTACGCCATCAACTACTACCGCGACTTCGTGGCGCCGGCGAAGCGCTTCCGCGCCCCGACCGAAGCCGAGCGCGCCGCCCTCTCCGACCTGCGCGATGCGCTGTCGCAGTTGCCCGAGGAGGCCAGCGCGGAGGATATCCAGAATGTAGTCTACGAGATCGGCCGCCGCGAGCCGTTCCTCGACCACAAGAAGGCCGGCAAGGACGGCCGGCCGGGCGTGGCGCTCGACTGGTTCAACATGCTCTATCAGGTGCTGCTCGGCCAGGAGAAGGGGCCGCGCTTCGGCTCGTTCGTCGCCGTCTACGGGCTCGGCAACGCGGTGGCGATGATAGACGGCGCGCTGGCCCGCACCGCGTAAGCTAAGCGCGCTCCTAACCCGCCTCCGCCGCCGCGCCGGTGCGGCCGTCGATGGTGACGCCGGCGGCGATCAGCGCTTCGATGGCGGCAGCATCGTAGCCGGCTTCGCGCAGCACCTCGACGCTGTGCTCGCCGAGCCGCGGCGCGAAGCGCTCAGGCACCGGCGGCGTGGCGCTCCAGCGACTCGGCACCGCGATGTCGATCACCGGCCCCTCGGTTGGATGCACGGCCTTGCGGAAGAACCCGGTCGCCGCAAGGTGCGGATCGTCGAGCAGCCCGTCGAGCGTCTGCATCGGCATCACCGGGATATCGGCAGCCTCGAGGGCGGCATGCCACTCGGCGGTGGTGCGTGTCAGAAGCGCCTCGGCAACCAGCGCATAGCACTCGTCGATGTGCCGGGTGCGGGTCGAGATGTTGCGAAAACGCGGGTCGGTACGAAACACCTCCGGACGGCCGATCAGGTCGAAAAAATTCTGCCACTGCCGATCGCTGTAGACCAGCACGCAGATATAGCCGTCCTTGGTGCGATAGGGCCGGCGCTGCTCGACCAACAGCCGCGCGTAGCCCGGCGGCCCGAGCGGCGGATCGAAGACGCGGCCACCCATGTGGTCGCCGAGCACGAACTGCGCCATGGTCTCGAACATCGGCACGTCGATCGCCTGGCCCTCGCCGCTGCGCTCGCGGTGAAACAGCGCCGCGGTGACGACGTTGACCGCGTTGAGCCCGACGCCACGATCGACGATGGTCGCCGGCACGTAGCGCGGCTCGCCGCCGGCCTGCGCGATCAGCCACGGGATCGCGACCGCCGCCTGGATGAGATCGTCATAGGCCGGCTTGGCGGCATAAGGGCCGTCCTGGCCGAAGCCGAACACGCCGACATAGATGATGCGCGGATTGACGGCGCGGACCTCGGCATAGGACAGCCCGAGCCGCGCCATCGCCTGCGGGCGGACATTGTAGATCAGCACGTCGGCGTCGCGGGCGAGCGCGAGCAGCGCGGCGCGCCCCTCGTCCTTCTTGAGGTCGAGCACGATCGAACGCTTGGAGCGGTTCGCCATCAGGAACAGCGGCCCCATGCCGGGATGGCGCATCGGGCCGAGGCCGCGCGTGGAATCGCCGGCCGGAGCCTCGACCTTGATGACGTCGGCACCCATGTCGCCCAGGATCTGGGTGGCATAAGGCCCCATCAGCACGCTGGTCATGTCAATAATCCGGATGCCCGCGAGCGGTCCGCTCATCATCGCCTCTCCATCGCCGGCGAACGGCGCAGGGGGTGCGCGCACCCCGCGCCGTCACGCCTTTGCGTCATGTTGTCACCCAGCAGTTATTTGGCACTCTTTATTCCGTCCTGGAATGCCTTGAGCACCTCGCTGCCCTTCTTGCCGCGGGCGTCGAGACCCTTGGCCCATTCCTGGCTGACGCCGGCGAGCGTTTTGGCAAGCTGTTTGTGGTCGCTGTCCGACAGCTTGACGAAGGTGACGCCGCCCGCCTTGAGCTTCTCGATATCGCTCGCCTCGCGGGCGTCGGTCGCCTTGCAGCCTTTGCGCGTCGCCCATTCGCCGGCTTCATCCATCGCCTTCCTGACCTCCTCGGGAAGCTTCTTCCATTTTTCGAGGCTGATCATGTAGGTGACGATGAACGAGCCGAAGTTCTCGCCGATCGTTGCATATTTGACCTGCTTGGTCAGGTCGTAGGGCGGAATGCTCGAATGCGGAAACAGCATGCCGTCCACGGTGCCGCGCGCCACCGCCTCGCGCACGTCAGGCGTCGGAATCTGCACCGGCGTCGCGCCGAGGGCCCGCACCGCCAGTTCCTTGGCGCCGCCCGAGGTGCGGATCTTCTTGCCCTTGGCAACATCGAGTGAGGTGATGTTGTCCTTGGCCATGTAGAGCTGGTACGGCGAGAGCACCAGCACGAACAGCGTGCGCATGCCGCTCGGCGCGAACTCCAGCTTGTCGAGCATGCCGCCCGGCTTGGCGATGGCCCAGAATCCCAGCGTGCCCTGGCACGACGTCGAGAACGCTTCCGGCAATTCGGCGACGGCGGCCAGTGGCAGCTTGTCGCCGACGAACGACGGCGCGACGTACCCGATATCGACAACGCCGGTCTGGGTCAGCGACAGCAGGTCCTTGACCTTGCCCAGTTGCTCGGCGGGGAAATACTGGAACGTCACCTTGCCGCCGGAGAGCTCCTTGACCTTTTCCATCCATGGCTTGGTCTGGCTCTCGGCGATGTAGTGCCCGATCGGAAACGAATCGGCCACCCGCAGCGTGACCTGCGCGTTCGCGGCCTCTCCCCACGCCAGCACGATCGCCAGCGCCGCACAGCAAGACAGATGCTTCCCCTTCATGGACGTCCTCCAGTTGGTTGTTTACGCGTTAGATTTCAGCATTCGCACGTCTCCATCGTCCCCCCTTAGTTCATCGTCGACGGCAGCCACAGGATCAGCGAGGGGAAGACGGTGAGCAGGAAAATGGCGATGAGATGCGCCAGAACGTGGGGCATCACGCCACGGAAGATTTCGCCGAGCGGCCGCCGCGTATAGCGCGCCACGACGAACACATTGAGGCCCATCGGCGGCGTCACCATGCCGACCTCGGCGGTAACGATGACGATGACGCCGAACCAGACCGGATCGAAACCGAGCGAGACGATCACCGGCAGCACCACCGGCACCGTCAGGATCAGGATGGCGATCTGGTCCATGAAGAAGCCGAGCACGATGTAGCCGAACAGGATCAGCGTGATGATTACCCAGCGCGACACCTCCAGTTCGCCGACCAGCCGCACCAGTTCCTGCGTCGTCTGGGTCAAGGTGAAGAAGTAGCCGAAGATGTGCGCGCCGAGGATGATCATGATGATCATGCAGCTCGTGCGGGTGGCATCGATCAGCGCCACGCGCAGCGTCGCCAGCGTCAGCTTGCGCTCCCGGGCGGCAAGCAGCATGGCGCCGAACGCGCCGATGCCGGAGGCTTCGGTTGGCGTCGCGACGCCGAGATAGATCGAGCCGGTAACGACAGCGAACAGCACCAGCAAGGGGCCGACGACCTTGAGCGCGACGACCTTCTCCATCAGCGTGTAGGAGCGGCCGGCCGGAGCCCGCTCCGGATCCTGCCACACCAGGAACGCCACCGTCAGGATGATCGTCACCATGACCAGGATGCCGGGGATGACGCCACCGATCAGCAGCGCGCCGATGCTGACGTCGGCGATGATGCCGTAAAGGATCAGCGCGATCGACGGCGGAATCAGCATCGCCAGCGTGCCGGAGATCGCCACCACGCCGGTCGCAAGCTTCGGCTCGTAACCCTGCTTGAGCATCGCCGGCACCGTGGTCGAGGCCAGCGTCGCGGCGGCGGCGGTGCTCGACCCGGAGATCGCGCCGAACCCGGCGCCGGCGAGCGCCGTCGCCATCGCAAGGCCGCCGCGCAGCCGCCCGACCCAGGCCGATGCCGCACGGAACAGATCGTCCGCCACCCCCGACAGGATGACAAACTCCGCCATCAGGATGAACATCGGGATGGTGATGATCTCGTAGGAATTGGCGGCAGAGAATGCCGTGGTCTTGAGAATGCCGAGCACCATCGGCAAGCCGCCGATCATGTAGAGACCGATGGCGCCGGAAATCGCCATGGCGAAGGCGACCGGCGTGCCGAGCGCGAGCAGCACGGCAAGGGCGAGGCAGCCGACGAGCGTGGTCATGTGGGCGAGCCTCCCGCCGGCGTGCCGGTTTCGGGCGGCGGCGGCAATTCAACCAGCGCGCGGCCGGCAATCGTCGAAGCGAGATGCCCGGCGGTGCGGTAGGCGGCACGCAACGCGAGCGAGACAGAGCCGACGACGACGAACAGATAGGCGATCCAGGTCGGCCACGGGATGATCGTCGGCATCACCTCGCGGTTCTCGATCGCCGACGCCATGCGCTCCCAGGCTTCCCAGGCGATCAGTGCGATAACCACGGTGGTCAGCGCATAGCCGATGGTCTCGCCGGCATGGCGCAGCCGCACCGGCATGTAAGGCAGCAGCAGGTCGATGGCGATGTGATCATGATGGTGCAGCGTGTCGCCGAGCGCGAGGAAGAACACCGCAACCATCAGGTACAGCGAGATGATCTCGTAAGACCAGCCGAGCGGCGCGGCGAAGACGTAGCGCATGGTGACGTCGAGCATGACCACGATCATCACGGCGAACATCGCAATCGCCGCCAGCGTGGACAGTACCCATTCGATGCGCGACAGCCATCGCGATACTCTCGGCAGTATCCCCATCGGCCCGTTTCCCCCTCCCCTTTGCCGCCGCGGCGTTCCCGCCGCGATCAGCCCGATTGCTCCATGGCCGCCGCAGTCTGCCGCAGCAGGGCAACGATGCGGTCCGCCGCCGGCCGCATGCGGTGCGGCGGACCTGCGACGGCGATGCCGTAAGGCTCGTCGTGGATCAAGAGCGTGACGGCGAACGCGAACACATCGACGACGCTTTCGCCGTCGTTGATGAACCAGCCGCGCGCAACGCTCGCTGCGATATCCGCTTCCAGCGCCTCGCGGGTACGCAGCGTGCGCCCGGTCAGCGGCGTGAACGGCATGGCCTCGATGAGCGCCGCGCGCTCCTCGGGCTTGAGCCGCGCCAGCAGCGCCTTGCCGACGGAGTTGGCGTGCATCTCGCGCAATTCGCCGGGCGCGGCGGTGAAGCGGATGCGATGCGGGGATTCGTGGATGTCGAGATAAACGACGCGCGCGCCCTGGCGCTTGGAGAACACCACCGTCTCCTCGCAAGCATCGCGCAAGCCCGCGAGCAACGGCCGCGCCCGCTCGAGGATCGGATCGTGAGCGGCAACGATGTTGGCGATCTCGCCGATACGCCTGGTCGGATAGTAGCTGCCGCGGGGGCGCAGCGAATAGAGGTAGCCGTTGCTTTCAAGGGTGCGCAACAGGCCGGATGCGCTCGACACGGGAATCGCGAGCTGGTGGGCGACCTCGCTCAGCGACAGCGGCCGGCAGGCATGCGCGAATGCCTCGAACACAGCGAGGACCCGGCCGGCGCTCTTGACATCGCTTGTTTTCATGTATGTGAAATCATTAACGCTCCCTTGAAACAGGCTAGAGAAGCGCTCAGGGCCGTGCAAGCAATTTCACGCCTTGTCGCACCTCCACCTGCCGTCGCCTTCGCCGACCACGGCCTGCCGCACTGACGTGGTTCATCCCGATTTCGGTAAGGAGCCGCGCCGCCGTTCTTAAGGGAACGGCAGCGCCGACAATCGCAGCGCGGCGGACGCCAAGCCTCGCTCTGCCGCGTCTCCCGGCCGCTTAGTGCAGATACTGCCCGCCATTCACCGACAGCGTCGAGCCGGTGATGAAGCCGGCCTCATCGGCGGCGAGGAACACCACCGCGCGGGCGATCTCCTCCGGCTCGCCGAGGCGATTGACCGGGATCAGCGGAATGATGCTCTTGTCGAGCACGTCCTTGGGCACCGCCTGCACCATCTCGGTGTTGATGTAGCCGGGGCAAATGGCGTTGACCGTAATGCCGCCCTTGGCATTCTCGAGCGCCAACGCCTTGGTGAAGCCGATGTCGCCGGCCTTCGCCGCCGAGTAGTTGACCTGGCCGAACTGGCCTTTCTGGCCGTTGATCGACGAGATGTTGATGATGCGGCCGAACTTGCGCGCACGCATACCCTCGATCACCTGCCGGGTCATGTTGAACAACGATCCGAGGTTGGTGTTGATGACGGCGTTCCACTGGTCGAGCGTCATCTTGTGAAAGGCGCCGTCGCGGGTGATGCCGGCGTTGTTCACCAGCACGTCGATCGGTCCCAGTGCCGCTTCGACTTTCTTCACGCCCTCGGCGCAGGCATCGAACGAGCTGACGTCCCACTTGTACACGGCAATGCCGGTCTCGGCCTTGAACTTCTCCGCCGCCGCGTCGTTGCCGGCATAGCTGGCGGCGACACTGTAGCCGGCGGCCTTCAACGCCTTGCTGATCGCTGCCCCGATGCCGCGCGTTCCTCCCGTAACCAAAGCGACCCGTGCCATTGCCGTTCCTCTCCAGAAGATTGCAGTTTTTGGGCGAAGATTATCCCGACCATTTTCAAGAACCGCAAGCCCGTCGTTCGAACGACATCTCCCGCGCAAAGAAACACCCGGCGCAAGCGCCGGCGCCGGGTGTTTGCAACGTCAGTGTTGTGCAGTGCGGTTAATTGCGCTCGACGCACATGGCGATACCCATGCCGCCGCCGATGCACAGTGTCGCGAGACCTTTCTTGGAGTCGCGCTTCTGCATCTCGTGCAGCAGCGTCACCAGGACACGCGCGCCGGACGCGCCGATCGGATGACCGATGGCGATGGCGCCGCCGTTGACGTTGACCTTCGCCGGATCCCAGCCGAGGTCCTTGTTGACGGCGCTGGCCTGTGCGGCAAACGCTTCGTTGGCTTCGATCAGGTCGAGGTCGTCGATCGACCAGCCGGCTTTCTTGAGGGCGGCGCGCGATGACGGGATCGGGCCGGTCCCCATGATCGCCGGATCGACGCCGGCCTGCGCCCACGACACGATGCGGGCGATCGGCGTCTTGCCTTCCTTCGCGGCTTGCGACGCGGTCATCAGCACCAGCGCCGCAGCGCCGTCGTTGATGCCCGAGGCGTTGCCGGCCGTCACCGTGCCGTCCTTGGCGAAAGCCGGGCGCAGCTTGGTCATCGCTTCGAGCGTGGCGCCATGGCGCGGATACTCGTCGTCGCTGACGACGATATCGCCTTTGCGCGACTTGACCGTGACCGGCACGATCTCGTCCTTGAAGCGGCCGGCCTTCTGCGCGGCCTCGGCCTTGTTCTGGGAAGCGACCGCGAACTGGTCCTGCTGCTCGCGGGTGATCTGGTATTGCCGTGCCACGTTCTCGGCGGTGTTGCCCATGTGGTAGCCGTTGAAGGCGTCCCACAGCCCGTCCTTGATCATGGTATCGACAAGCTCGAACGCCCCCATCTTGACGCCGCTGCGCAAGTGCTGGGCGTGCGGCGCCATGCTCATCGACTCCTGGCCGCCAACCACGACGACACTCGAATCGCCGTTGCGTAGCGCCTGATAGCCGAGCGCGACCGAGCGCAGGCCCGACCCGCACAGCTGGTTGACGCCCCACGCCGGGCTCTCGACCGGGATGCCGGCGGCGATCGACGCCTGCCGCGCCGGGTTCTGGCCCTGCCCGGCGGTCAGGATCTGGCCCATGATGACTTCCGAGACCTGCGCCGGCTCGACGCCTGCCCGGTCGAGCGCCGCCTTGATGGCGACGGCCCCGAGTTGATGCGCGGGCATGTTGGCGAAAGCGCCGTTGAAGCTGCCGACCGGGGTGCGGGCGGCGCTGACGATGACGATATCATCGGACATTTCGGTCTCCTGGAGTTGCGGGTCCGAGCGGCATTCGCCGGGGAGATGCGGGGTTCATCCAAAGCTGACCCCGTTAATCTAGACATTTTGCGGCGGCGTCCAAGGGAAAATGCTGCGCTGCCCAAAATTGGGCCGGCTGCCCCTGGCCCGGACCGCAACCGCACAAAACGGTAGCCGAGCCGGCGCGAAAGTGGTTACTTTGCTGCGTTGCATTGTGCGGCCGGAGCGGCCCGCCGGCGGGCGGGCGCTCTCCCCGATCACGGACTGCGAGCGTTCATGGCGAAATCGGATACCCCCACCACGATCAAGAAATACGCCAACCGGCGGCTCTACAACACCGGCACCAGCACCTATGTGACGCTGGAAGACCTGGCGGCGATGGTGAAGGAGGGGGAGGACTTTCTCGTCTACGATGCCAAGACCGGCGACGACATCACCCGCTCGGTGCTGGCCCAGATCATTTTCGAGCAGGAGAACAAGGCCGGGCAGAACCTGCTGCCGACCACCTTCCTGCGCCAGCTCATCCGCTTCTACGGCGACAGCATGCAGATGGTGGTGCCGCGCTATCTCGAACAGTCGTTGCAGATGCTGACGCAGGAGCAGGAGAAGTTCCGCAAGCAGATGACCAGCGCGTTCGGGGCCGGCGCCTTCGCGCCGCTGGAAGAACAGGTCCGCCGCAACATGGAGCTGTTCGAGCGCACGTTCTCGATGTTCAAGCCGTTCGTCACGCCGCGCACCGAGACGCCGGCAAAAGGGCAGGAGCCGGCCGCCGGCACCCCGGCCGACACCAACATCGACGAATTGCGCCGCCAGATGAAAGACATGCAGGATCGCCTCGATCGCATGTCGAAGCCCGCCGAGCCTGACAAGGGACCGGACAAGGAATAAGCCCGCCGGACAAGCGATCCGCTAAACGCTTATGGCCGCGACGGCCGCTCCGCCACATCCGGTTCGGCAGCAGCGCGCCACGGCGGCTCCGCCGAGGCAAGCCCGATCAGGCGGCCTTGCAGGTAATCGCAGCCCCACTCGGCAAGCAGCGCTGCCGTCGGCTCGTCCTGCACCCATTCGGCCACGGTCGTGATATCGAGCCGGCGCGCCAGGTCGATCAGCGTCTGCACGAAGGCGCGGTCGTCGGCCGACCGCACGAGGTTATGCACGAACGCCCCGTCGATCTTGACGATATCGACGCCAAGCCGGCGCAGATTGCGGAACGAGGTGTAGCCGGCGCCGAAATCGTCGATGGCGATGCGGCTGCCGAGATCCTTGAGCCGCCTGACGAAAGTGCAGACATCCTCGATATCGTCGAGGGCCTGGGTTTCGGTGATCTCGACGATCAGCCGCTCGGCAACGCCGGGATAGGCCGCAAGCAGCGACGTGACGTCGGCGAGCCATTGCGGATCGCCGGTGGTGTCGGGCGAAATGTTGAGGCTGAGGTGAATGTCCGGCACCGCGGCCAGTTCCGCGACCACGAGTTCGAGCACGCGATGATCGACCAGCCGGATCAGCCCGACCCGCTCGGCCACCGGCACGATATCCGGGGCCATCAGAAGCTGCCCGTCGGGCTGCGTCATCCGCACTAGGCATTCGTAAAAGGCCGGCACGCGGGTCGTGGCCGAGACCACCGGCTCGAACGCCGTCATCACCCGGCGCGCGTTGAGCGCGGCGATGATGTCCTCGGTGACGCGGATGCTCATGCGCCGCAGCGAGTCGCGCCCGGTGTCGAGGCTCCAGGCGAGGAACGACCCGGCACTGCGGCGCTTGGCGAGATCGAGCGCCTCCTGCGCGCAGTTGATGGCATCGCGGGCGCTGCGCGCATGGCGCGGGATACTGACGCCGCCGATCGAGATCGTCGCCGCGACCGGGCCGGAGGACGTCGTCATCACGGCGTCGCGGATGGCGGCGAGGAAGCGCTCCGCGACCGGAATCATGTCGTCGCCGGCGCAATTCTTGACGATCACGCCGAACTTGTTGGTGGAGAAGCGGCCGAGGATGTCGCCGTTGCGCAGCAGCGGGCGGATGCGGCGCGCTACCTCGCAGATCACCTCGTCGGCGACGGAAAAGCCGAAAGCGTCGTTGATGCGCGACAGGTGGTTGATGCCGAGCAACATGAACGTGCAGACGCCGCGATAGCGCAGCGTGCCGGCGATCGTATCCTCGAGTTCGGCGATGAGCTGGGTACGGTCGAGTTCGCCGGTCATGGCATCGCGGGGCGCGAACGTCGCATCCGCGCGCGGCGGGACGCCGGCGGCGAGAGTCTTGGCGCGGGGAAGCGGTCTGGGAGCCAAACGGGTCGCCTCGCACTCAGCCGAATGAGACAACGGCGCCGATGCCAGCCAACGGGCGGCCGAATGATTAAGCCGGACGCTACACCATATTCCTGAACGAAAGCAAAAGATGGCCGACTCACACCATCGTCCGGGTTCCATTAGACACCGGCAGGTTCCCGATATGCAACCGGCAAAGTCGGGGACGAAGCATGCCCGGAAATGGTGACGGGCTCAGGACCGCTGCGGCGGCTCTTCGGGCCCGGGACGGTCGGACGGCGCGGGGGTATCGGCCGGCGGGGTAGCGGCAACGCCCGGCACCAGCGTGCCGAGCGAGGGCTCGCTCCCCTGCGCCGGCGGCACCACCACGGCGGGGTCTGACGAAGGCGCGGCGGGCGCCGGCCTCTCCGGGGGTGGGGGTGGCGGCGAAGACGCCGGGGCCGGTTCGACGCGCGGCGCGGCTGACGGGGCCGGCGCGGGCGGAGGCGGAGGCGGCGACGGTTGTGGAGGCATCGCGGCGGGGACCGGCGCCGGGACCCGCGCGCGCCGCCGATGCAATGCAATTCCGGCGACGAAATCGACAAACGCCAAGGCGCACAGCAGGAGGAAGATCGAGGTGCCGAACGGCGCCAGCCACACGAACTCGGCCGCCGCGGCCGCCAGCACCAGCAGCGACAGCAGGTGGTCGGTGAGGTAACGGCCGCCGGCGCGCCCCACCTTGACGATCTCGCACAACAGCAGGAGCAGGCTGACGCCGATCAGGATATCGCCGAACGTCACCGTCCACGTCGCGCCGGACATCAGCGCAACAGCGAAAGCGGGGGCGGCGAAATCCACCCCCGGCATCAGGAACACGATGATGTTGAAGATCGCGAGCGGGATCAGGAGAAGGGGAAAACCGAACATCGCCTTGGTCTTCTCCTGTCTGCACCGGGGCTGGAGCCAGCCGGAGACGTCAGTCGTCCTTCTTCACCTTGAGCACCTGACGACCCTTGTACATGCCGGTCTTGAGGTCGAGGTGGTGCGGACGGCGCAGTTCGCCGGAATCCTTGTCCTCGACATAGGTCGGCTTCTTCAGCGCATCGGCGGAGCGGCGCATGCCACGCCGCGACGGCGACGTTTTCTTTCTCGGAACGGCCATGGTGAGTGTCCTTCGCAGGGTCGTTGGGATGGCCGTCGGGTTCCATCGGAATCCGGACAGCCGGGCACGCGCGCCAACGCGCGGCCGGAAACGGTCTCAAGGCCGGGCTTATAAAGGAAGCCGCGGCACGAGGCCAGAGCGAATATTGCGATGCGGCGGCTGTCGCGGGGCAGCTACCTAGTTCGGGCCACGGAGCATGCGGCGAGATCGATGGCGCGGGCGCGGGCGATATAGATACCGGCCCGCCGCCGCACGCCGCGCGAGGGGCGGCTGGCGCTGCGCACCACCGGGTTGGGCAGGATCGCCGCCAGCAGGGCCGCCTCATGGGCAGTCAGTTGCACGGCTGCCTTGCCGAAGGCATGCCGCGCGCCGGCCTCTGCGCCAAACTGCCCGGTCGGCCCCCACTCGGCGACATTGAGGTAGAGTTCGAGGATGCGGCCCTTGGGCAGCACCGCGTCGATCCACAAGGCCAGCGGCAACTCCAGCGCCTTGCGGACATAGCTGCGACCGCCCCACAGGAATAAATTCTTGGCGAGCTGCTGCGTGATGGTCGAGCCGCCGCGGGCCGGCTCACCGTCCTGCGCGTCCTCGATCACCTCCTGCAACGTCTCCCAGTCGATGCCGTTGTGGGTGCAGAATTTGGCGTCCTCGGCGGCGATCACCGTGCGCGGCAGCACGGCTGCGATGGCGTCGAGGTTGCGCCAGTCGCGCGTCACCGGGGCGCCGGTCGCCCAGCGCCACAGCATCAGGGTGGAGACCGGATGGCCGGCCCGGTAGAGCGGCGTCAGAATATAGGGCAGCGCCACGACGATGAGCACCGCGACCAGCGCTACGCGAAAAATCCGTTTCAAGCCCGCCCTTTCGGTTCGCTCCGGCCGACCTCCCAGCTAACAGAATTCGCAAGCCGGCGCCGCAAGGAATCGGGCCGCGGCCGGAATTGACGAAGCCCGCGCCATGACCGATTGTCGCCGTTCTTTTTGATGGGAGTTATTCGCAGATGGCCGCCGGATTGTCGCCCGCCGATTTCGTCAAACGCCTGGACACCACGGCGGACGACACCGAGACGCTGCTCGCAGCGCTTCTGTCCGACGAGGTGCTGCCGGACGAGATCGCGCGACCGAAGCGCGTGATGGAGGCGATGCGCTATTCCTCGCTCGGCGGCGGCAAGCGGCTGCGCCCGTTTCTGGTGGTCGAGAGTGCCGCGGTGTTCGGCGTCGATCGCAAGGCGGCGCTGCTCGCCGGCGTGGCGCTTGAGTGCATCCATTGTTATTCGCTGATCCACGACGACCTGCCGGCCATGGACGACAGCGACCTGCGGCGCGGCCGCCCGACACTGCACAAGGTCTATGACGACGCCACCGCCATCCTCGCCGGCGACGGGCTGTTGACGCTCGCCTTCGATATCGTCACCCGCGACGAGATCCATCGCGATCCCGCGGTGCGGCTGAACCTGACGCGGGCATTGGCGCGCGCCGCCGGCATCGGCGGCATGGTCGGCGGCCAGATGCTCGATCTCGCCGGCGAAGGCCGCTTCGGCGACACCGGGCCGGTCGATGTCGCGCGCGTGCAGCAGATGAAGACCGGGGCGCTGTTGCGCTTCGGCTGCATCAGCGGCGCGATCCTTGGCGAGGCCGGCGCCGACGACCATCGCGCGCTCGACATTTTTGGCCGCGCGCTCGGCGAAGCCTTCCAGATCGCCGACGACCTGCTCGACGTCGAGGGCGACGCGGCAACGCTCGGCAAGGAGACCGGTCAGGATGCAGCGCTCGGCAAGACCACCTTCGTCACCCAGCTTGGCGTCGACGGCGCAAGACAACGCGTGCGCGACCTGCTCGCGCAAGGCGACAAGGCGCTCGACCGCTTTGGCAGCAGGGCCGACGTGCTGCGCGCCGCCGCCCGCTTCGTCGCCGAGCGCAAGAACTAGCGGCGAGGGATAATGAGCGAGCCGCCACCGCATCTCGCTCGGTTTCAGAAATGGCCTTGGGCGCTGCGCATTGTTTACGCCCGCGCGCGCACCTTCGTCGCGCTCGCCTGCGGCATCGTCGTCTATGCGCTGCTGCCGGACACCCTGCCGCCGGTAACGCGGATTCTCATGGCGTGGGATGTTTTCGCCGCACTGTATCTGGTGCTGGTCTATGCCTTCGTGCTGCGCAGCGGCATCGCCCACATCCGCCAGCAGGCGGCCTTGCAGGACGACGGCCGCTTCCTCATCCTGATCGTCACCGCGATCGGCGCCTTCGCCAGCATCGCCGCGATCGTGTTCGAGCTCGGCCAGCCCGATCGCGGCGGCTTCGGCGTCGCACTGGCGGTCGCCACCATCGCGCTGTCGTGGACGGTGGTGCACACCACCTTCGCGCTGCATTACGCGCACGACTACTACAGCGAAAGGCGCGGCGGCGGGCTGGCGTTTCCCGGCGACGACAGGCCGGACTACTGGGATTTCGTCTATTTCTCGTTCGTGATCGGCATGACGGCGCAGGTGTCCGACGTCGGCATCACCAGCAAGGCGATCCGCCGCACCGCGACGGCGCACGGCATCGTGTCGTTCGTGTTCAACACCGCGCTCCTGGCACTAACGATCAACATCGCCGCCAGCCTCATCTCGTGAGGCGTCACGCGCCGCACTGCGTCCGCATCCCGGATGCGATGCGGCACGCCGTGCCGCGGCGCTGGTCCGGGATCGCCATGAACGAAAGCCGCGCCCGCAACGGTCCCGGCTCTGCGGTACGGCGATTCACGCCGCACCGCGTCCGGGACACCGCGGCTTCTCCCGAGCCGTCGAGACGGCGGCTATTCGGCGGCGGTGGTGTGGCCGACGTTCTGGCCGTAGCGCTGCTCGATGTAGTCGATCACCAGCGCCTTGAAGTCGGCGGCGATGGTCGGTCCGCGCAGCGTGCGGAACTTCTTGCCATCGACGAACACCGGCGCCGACGGCGCCTCGCCCGTGCCCGGCAGCGAGATGCCGATGTCGGCATGCTTGGACTCGCCGGGACCGTTGACGATGCAGCCCATCACCGCGACGTTGAGCCCCTCGACGCCGGGATAGCGGGTGCGCCACGCCGGCATCTCGTCGCGGATGAAGTCCTGAATGCTGCGCGCCAGTTCCTGGAAGGTGGTCGAGGTGGTGCGACCGCAGCCGGGGCAGGCCGCGACCAGCGGCACGAAGGTGCGGAACCCCATGGTCTGCAACAGTTCCTGGCCGACCTGCACCTCGCGGGTGCGGTCGCCGCCCGGCTCCGGGGTCAGCGAAATGCGGATGGTATCGCCGATGCCGTCCTGCAGCAAAATGCCGAGCGCGGCGGAGGAAGCGACGATGCCTTTCGAGCCCATGCCGGCCTCGGTGAGGCCGAGGTGGATGGCGTAGTCGGAGCGCGCGGCGAGGTCACGGTAGACGGCGATCAGGTCCTGCACCGCGGACACCTTGGCGGACAGGATGATGCGGTTCTTCGGCAGGCCGATCTCCTCGGCGCGCGCCGCCGAGGTCAGCGCCGACTGCACCATGGCCTCGCGCATCACCGCACGCGCGTCGCGCGGCTCGGCGAGCTTGGCGTTTTCCTCCATCAGGTGCGTCAGCAACTCCTGATCGAGCGAACCCCAGTTGGCGCCGATGCGCACCGGCTTGCCATACCGAATCGCAAACTCGACGATGTCGGAGAACTGCTTGTCGCGCTTGTCCTTGAAGCCGACATTGCCGGGATTGATGCGGTACTTGTCGAGCGCCTCGGCACAGGCCGGATGATCGGCCAGAAGCTTGTGGCCGATATAGTGGAAGTCGCCGACCAGCGGCACGGTGACGCCACGCTTGCGCAAGCCGTCGCGGATGTGCGGCACGGCGGCAGCCGCCTCGTCACGATCCACCGTGATGCGCACCAGTTCGGAACCGGCGCGGGAGAGCGCTGCCACCTGCTCGACGGTCGCTGCGACGTCGGCGGTGTCGGTGTTGGTCATCGACTGCACGACGATCGGCGCGCCGCCGCCGACGGCGACATCACCGACCATGACACGGGTGGTCACATGGCGGGGCTTTGGCCCCGCGACATCGGAGGGCGGCTGTTCAGGCTTGTTCATGGGGTTCAGATATCAGCTTTTCATGACAATCTTCAATGGACCGATGGCGCCATCGGGCGGCCCCCCGCAGGTCAGTCGGGGCCGGGCGCGGGACGGTTCACGAGGTAAAGGCCGACGATCACCAACAGCGCCGCCACCCCGAACGCCATCGAGATCGGCTCGTCGAGGATGAAATAACCCGCCGCGACGCCGAATAAAGGGGTCAAAAAGGTGAACGCCGACAATTTGCTGGCCGAGTACGCCTTGACCAGCACGAACCACAGCAGGAACGTCGCGCCGATCACCCACACCGCCTGATAGACCATCAGGGCGGTGGCCATCGCGCCGGGAACCGCGGTCATCGTCTCGCCCGCCACGAGCGCCCCGATGCCGAGGATCGGCACCGATATAAGGAGCTGATAGGACAGCCCTTTTTCGGCCGAAACCTGACTGAGCCGGCTCGCCTTGATGATGATCGTGGAAGCTCCCCACAGCGCGCCGGTGCCGAGCAGCATCAGATCGCCGAGCAGCACCTTGGCATCGACGCCGGGCTGCGGTGCGCCGATCGCCAGCACCACCGCGGCGAACGACAGCGCCAGCCCGACCCACTGCACCGGCGTCAGCCGCTCCCCCAGGAGCCGGCTGGCGCCGAACGCCACGAAGAACGGCGCCGTGTAGAGGAACACCACGGCGCGCGAGGCGGTGGTCCACACCAGGCCGCGATACATCAGGACGAACTCGAAGCCGAAGATCACCCCGATCAGGATGCCGGCCTTGAGCGTGCCGTCGCGTGACCACAGCGGCACGCGGCGGATCGCGGCAATGATCACCACGACGATGAGCCCGCCGAGCGAGCGTAGCGCCGCCTGCGTCAGCGGCGGAATTTCCGGCAGCACCAGCTTGATCGCCACCTGATTGAACCCCCAGGTCAGGCACAGCAGCACGACGAGGGCGATGGCGGCGGCGTCGAGCGGACGCGCGGTGGAGGGCTGAGACATGAAGGCAATGTCCTGCGAACGGCGGGCGTTCGCTCTAGGACCGGCGGCCAGGCCGGTAAGTCCGAAAACCGGTTCTCAATTTTCTCAATTATCGGGACAATGGGTTTTGTTTGAGCATGATCTTATCCGAAAACCGGCTCCCACCCTCGGGTCAAGCCCGAGGGCAGGCTTTTTCGGGATCATGCTCTACTCCTCGGTCCGACAATGGTCGCAGGTGCCGGTGATCTCCACCACCGACAGCCGCGGCGTAAAGCCGGTGGCGCGCGCCGCCTGATGCAGCCGCTCGGCCATCGGCGCCGCTGCAATCTCGCCGACCGCGCCGCAGCGCTCGCAGATCAGGAACGCGACGATGGTCGAGGCATCGTGATCGTGCGAGCAGGCGAGAAAGGCATTGCGGCTCTCGATGCGATGCACAAAACCGTTCGCGGTGAGAAAATCGAGGGCGCGGTAGACCGTGATCGGCGCCGGGCGCGTCGCCGTCGTCTCAGCCAGCCTGTCGATGATCTCGTAGGCGCCGAGCGGGCGGTGGCTCGCCAGCAGCGCCTCCAGCACCTCGCGGCGGATCGGCGTGAAGCGCTGGCCGCGCGCCAGGCAGGCGCGCTCGGCATGCGCGATCGCCTCGGCCGCGCAGCGGGCGTGATCGTGGCCCGGTTCCGGGAAAGATGATGTCGGCGGCGTCATGCCCGAGCCTCGTTCCAGCACGGGGTGGTGCGATCCATGCAACGGCATAGCATTTTGGCGGCGTTCATCATAGCGACACTATTGCGCTGCACAATTTCCATCCTGCCGCGCCATATGCCGACGTCTCCCAAGTTGAGAGGCTGATCCAGCTCATTGAATCAGACTCGTCGCTTATCCGTTCGTTCGAGCATGATCCTATCCGAAAAATCGGTTCCCGGTTTCGGGATCATGCTGATCGACACTCACCAGCGAGGCCGACCGTGGCAAGCCACCTGCGCTCCTACCTCGAAACCCTCACCCACTGGCGTCGCGCCGGAACCGCATCGTCTCCGACCGCGACCCGGAAGGTCAACCTGGCGCTGCAGGGCGGCGGCGCGCACGGCGCCTTCACCTGGGGCGTGCTCGACCAGCTTCTGGCCGACGGGCGGCTGACCATCACCGGGATCTCCGGAGCTTCCGCCGGCGCCGTCAACGCGGTGATGGTGGCCGACGGGCTCGCCCGCGGCGGCCCGGAGGAGGCGCGCAAGCGGCTCGCCGCGTTCTGGCGCGCGGCATCCGCCGGCGGCGACCTGCCGCCGGTGCAGCGCGCGGTCGCTGACCGGCTGTTCTCGCTGATGCCGTTCGCGGCAAGCCCGATCCGCGGCTGGTTCGAAGCCATGGCGCGCTACTTCTCGCCCTACGATCTCAACCCGCTCAACATCAACCCGCTCAAGGACCTGATCGCCCGCTTCGTCGATTTCGACGCGGTGCGCGAGGCCGACCTGGCACTCTACATCGCCGCCACCAACGTCCATACCGGGCGGCTGACGCTGTTCTCGCGCGAGGCGATCACCGCCGATGCGGTGATGGCGTCGGCGGCGCTGCCGTTTTTGTTTCGAGCTGTCGAGATCGACGGCGTGCCGTACTGGGACGGCGGCTACATGGGCAATCCGCCGATCTTTCCGTTCCTGCAATCGACCGAGGCCGAGGATGTCATCGTCGTGCAGATCAATCCGGTGGTGCGCGCCACCACGCCGCGGACTTCGGCGGAGATCGTCAACCGGCTGAACGAGATTACCTTCAACGCGGCGCTGATCTCCGAACTGCGGTCGATGGATTTCGTCACTCGCCTGATCGACGATGGCCGCCTGCCGCGCGGCACCGGCGAGGGCCAATACCGGCGGCTCAACATCCACCGCATCGATCTCGGCCCGCTCGGCGCGCGGCTGGTCGGCACCAGCAAGCTGAAGACCGACTACGACTTCCTGATGCTGCTGCACCGGGCCGGCCAGCGCGCCGCGCGGCGCTTCCTCGAGCGTCATTTCGACGACCTTGGCGTCAAAAGCTCGATCGACCTCGCCGGCGAAGCCGGCGTCGAGTGGGCGTGAGCGGCCCGCCGTTCCCCGCCATGCGCTTCACGCAGGCCAGCTTTCCGGAACCGTCGCTCGTCAAATTATGAGCTAGCTTATTATATGCGGGCTTAGGAGCTTCTGGATGCCCGAGTCCCCGCAAACCGACTTCCTCGTCACCCTGTTCGACCTTCACCGGCTGGTGCGCCAGTACGTCGACAAGGAAGCCTCGCGCTACGGCACCACGCGGGCGCAGTGGGCGGTGCTGTCAAAACTGTCGCGCGCCGAGGGGCTCAAGCAGGCCGAACTTGCCGAACTGCTCGACATCCAGCCGATCTCGCTGACACGCCTGATCGACCGGCTGTGCGATGCCGGGCTGATCGAGCGGCGGCCCGATCCCTGCGACCGCCGCGCCAACCGCCTCTACCTTACGCCCGCGGCACAGCCGGTGCTGGAGAGCCTCGCCGAGCGCCGCGCCAAGATCATGCAGGTGGCGCTGGGCGACATGCCGGCGGACGAGGCGCACAAGCTCGTCGGGCTGCTCGACACCGTCAAGGACAACGTGCGGCGGGCGATCCAGGCCCCCCACCTCACCGTTCACGCGAAGGAACGCCTCGATGGCTGATCCGGTTCTGAAATTTCCCGCCGAGCAGAAGAAGGACGGCATGGTGGCCGACGCCGCGGCGGCGCCGCGCGCAAGCCTTCTGGCGCGCCTCATGCGCTATCGCCGCGTGCTGCTCTTGGTGGTGCTGCCGCTCGCGGTGGCGATCGCGGGCGTTGCGTTCTATCTCGCCGGCGGCCGCTACGTGACCACCGACAATGCCTATGTCGGCGCGCAGAAGGTGCTGGTGACGCCGGACATCTCCGGCAAGATCGCGCGCGTGGTGGTGCAGGAAGGCGCCGAGGTCGCGCGCGGCGACACCATGTTCGAGATCGATCCGGTGCCGTTCCGGCTGGCGTTGCAGCAGGCCGAGGCCAAGGTGGCGCAGGCGGCGACCGACCTCGCCAACCTCAAGGCCAACGACGCGGCGCTGACGCGGCTAATCGCACTTGCCGGGAAGACCGTCGAGCTGCGCCAGCGCGACGTCGATCGCAAGACCACGCTGGTTGCCGGCCGCACCGGTTCTCAGTTCGACCTCGACGCCAGCATGGCGGCGCTGGTCGCCGCCGACAACCAGCTCGAACAGTTGCGCCAGCAGCAGGCCAGCGTGCGCAACCGCCTGCTCGGCGAGACCGACCTGCCGCTCGAAAAATTCCCGCCGTGGCTCGAAGCCACCGCCGCGCGCGATCAGGCGCAGCGCGACCTCGACCATACCCGCGTCGCCGCGCCGATGAACGGCGTCGCCACCCAGGTCAGCAACATCCAGATCGGCCGCTACGTCACCGCCGGCACGCCGGTATTCAGCATCGTCGATCTGTCGCGGCCGTGGGTCGATGCCAATCCCAAGGAATCCGACTTCACCTACCTCTCGCCCGGCCAGCCGGTGACGGTGACGGTGGACGCCTTCCCCGATCACGTCTTCAACGCAAGCGTCGGCGCGCTCAGCCCCGGCACCGGCGCGGAATTCGCGATCCTGCCGCCGCAGAACGCCACCGGCAACTTCGTCAAGATCGTGCAGCGCGTGCCGGTGCGCATCTATTTCGACGCGAATGATCCGATGGTGCGCAAGCTCAAGGCCGGCATGAGCAGCTACGTCTCGATCGATACCGGCCACCGCCGTTCGCTGGCCGGATTGCTCGGGCTGTCGCGGGCGAGCGCGGAGCACACCTCCCAATGAGCGACGCCGCGGCCTCTTCCGCGGCCTCAGCGGTTCCTGGCCTGCGCCGCAACATGGTGACGATCTGCGCCATGACGGCCACCATCATGCAGGCGCTCGACACCACCATCGCCAACGTCGCGCTGCCCTACATGCAGGGCTCGCTGTCGGCCTCGCAGGAACAGGTCAACTGGGTGTTGACCTCCTACATCGTGGCGGCGGCGATCATGACCGCGCCGGTCGGCTGGATCGCCAACCGTTTCGGCCGCAAGCGCGTGTTCGTGATCTGCGCCGCCGGCTTCACCGTTGCCTCGGTGCTGTGCGGGCTGTCGCAGGACATCACCCAGATCGTGATCGCGCGGCTGCTGCAGGGCGTGTTCGGCGCGGCGCTGGTGCCGCTGTCGCAGGCCGCGATGCTCGACAACTATCCGCTGCACGAGCGCGCCAAGGCGATGGCGATCTGGGGCATGGGCGTGATGATGGGGCCGATCATGGGCCCGTGGCTCGGCGCCTGGCTGACCGAGACCTATTCGTGGCACTGGGTGTTCTTCGTCAACCTGCCGTTCGGCGCGATCACCGTGGCGGGCCTGATGGTGTTCATGGACGAAACCAGGCTGGACCGCGAACTGCGCTTCGACTGGTTCGGCTTCGCAGCGCTCGCGGTCGGCATCGGTGCCTTGCAGCTTGCGCTCGACCGCGGCGAACAGCTCGGCTGGCTGGAGTCGCCGGAGATCGTCGCCGAGCTGATCGTCGCCGCGGTCGGGTTCTATTATTTCTTCGCGCACTCGCTGACCACCGAGCGGCCGTTCGTGCAGTTCGCGATCTTCAAGGACCGCAACTTCGTCACCGGCTGCCTGTTCATGGTGGTGGTCGGCATCGTGCTGTTCTCCACCATGGCGCTCGGCTCGCTGCTGTTCCAGAACGCCTACGGCTATCCGATCCTCGACGCCGGCCTTCTGCTCGCCACCCGCGGCAGCGGCACCTTCGTGGCGATGATGCTGGTCGGGCGGCTGATGCGGCATGTCGAGGCGCGCACGCTGATCATCTGCGGCCTCGGCCTGATCGCGGTGACGCTGTACGACATGACGCTGTGGACCGCCGACATCCCGGTGCGCACCATCGTCATCAACAGCATCATCCAGGGGTTCGGTCTCGGCCTGGTGTTCGTGCCGCTGACCACGGCGGCGTTCCTGACGCTGCCGGAGCGGCTGCGCACCGATGGCACCGCGATGCTGACGCTGGCGCGCAACGTCGCAAGCTCGATCGGCATCTCGGTGATGGTCGCCGAACTGACGCAGAACGCCCGTCACGCCCACGCCGTGCTGACCGAGCACGTCAACCCGTTCAACGATGCGCTGAAAATGCCGGACGTCGCCGGCATCATCAACCTCAACACCGACGCCGGCCGCGCGCTGATGGACATGATCGTGTCGGCGCAGGCGCAGATCATTGCCTTCTCGCAGGATTTCGAGCTGGTGGCGCTGATCACCGTCTGCGCCATTCCGCTCGCGCTGATGCTCGGCTCGACGCGGGCCTCGCTGCGCCACCCCACCCCTGCCGCCGCGATGGAGTGAGGATAGATGGAGTGAGGATGTACATGTCCCGGACGCGGCGCAGCATGCAAATGGTGCGCCGCAGAGCCGGGACCGTGACCGGCGAGGGCATCCGTGACGATCCCGGATCCGCGAGGCACCGCTTCGCTTTGCTTGCGCTGCATCACATCCGGGATGCGACTCACTGCGCTTTCGCGATTGCCGGCTAGAGTCTGGTTCAACTGCGTTGAATCAGACTCGTCGGTTATCCCTTTGTTTGAGCATGATCTTGTCCGAAAACCGGTTCCCACTTTTCGGGATCATGCTCTAAATCTCGAAAAACACCGTCTCGTCGTCGCCCTGCAGACGCACGTCGAAGCGGTACACCGCGCCGCTGCCGCCCGTCTCGCGTTTCGCGATCAAGGTGGCGCGGCGCTCCGCCGGCACCAGCGCCAGAATGGAATCGGCAACGTTCGCCGTCGCCTCGTCGTCGAAATAGATCCGCGTGAAATTGTGCAGCAGCATGCCGCGGGCAAAAATCGCGAGCAGGATGTGCGGCGCCTGCGGCGTGCCCTCGGGGCCGGGCACGGCGCCCGGCTTGATGGTCTCGAATGAAAAGCCGCCGTCGGCGCTGGTGCCGCAGCGGCCGAACCCTTTGAACGAGGTGTTTTGCACGGCGCGGGCGTCGCGCGGATGGGCGAAGCGCCCCTGCGCGTCGGCCTGCCAGATTTCCAGCATGGCATCCGGCACCGGCACGCCGTCGCCGTCGAGCACGCGGCCCTCGATGCGGATGCGCTCGCCCGAAGTATCCGCCGTTACCAGGTTATTGGTGAAGGTGTCATGCCACTGGTATTGCCCGGTCGGGGTCAAGCCATAGGCGAAGAACGGGCCGACGGTCTGCGAAGGCGTGATGCCGGCCATTTACGCGTTCTCCATCGGGGTGGCGTTGTGGCCGCGCAACGTGATGTCGAAGCGGAAGCACAATGCCCATTCGGGCTTTGTGTTGTCCAGATCGAACGACGAGATCATGCGCGCGCGCGCCTTCTCGTCCGTGACCGAATTGAAGATCGGGTCGAACGGAAACAGCGGATCGCCGGGAAAATACATCTGCGTGACGAGGCGCGACACGAAGGAATAGCCGAACACCGAAAAATGGATATGCGCCGGCCGCCACGCGTTGGGGTGGTTGCCCCACGGATAGGCGCCGGGCTTGATGGTGACGAAGCGGTAGTAACCGCTGGCGTCGGTGACGGCGCGGCCGGCGCCGGTGAAGTTGGGATCGAGCGGCGCCGGGTGCTGGTCGCGGACGTGGACGTAGCGGCCGCAGGAGTTGGCCTGCCAGATTTCCAAAAGCGTGTCGGGCACGCCGCGGCCGTCCTCGTCGCGGACATGGCCGTGGACGATGATGCGCTCGCCGATGGGTTCGCCCTGGTGCTGGACGGTGAGGTCGTTGTCGGTGTCGCCCACGCCGTCGTGGCCGTAGACCGGGCCGGTCAGTTCCGACAGCGTGTGCGGCATCAGGATCAGCGGCTTTGTCGGCGCGCGCTTCGCCGTGCTTTTATAGTCGGGAAAGTTGCGCGCGGGATGAGCCACATTGCTCTCGACCGGATAGATCAGGCCCATGGTGTCCTCCCGCCCGTCGCGTGGAGCGTTCGTCAGCTCAACCGTTCGATCGCCGCCGCCACGCCCTGGCCGACGCCGACGCACATGGTGGCGAGCGCCCGCTTGCCGCCGCGCGCCTCCAGCGCGCGCAGCGCGGTCAGCGCCAGCCGCGCGCCGCTCATGCCGAGCGGATGGCCGAGCGCGATGGCGCCGCCATGCGGGTTGACGTAGTCGGCATCGTCGGCGACGTCCAACTGGCGCATGCAGGCCAGCCCCTGCGAGGCAAAGGCTTCGTTCAGTTCAATGACGTCGAAGTCGGTGATCTTGAAGCCGAGCCGCTCCATCAGCTTGCGCGTCGCCGGCACCGGACCCATGCCCATGATGCGCGGCGGCACGCCGGCCGAGGCGAGCCCCAGCAGTTTTCCACGCGGCGTCAGGCCGTGCGTCTTCACCGCGGCCTCCGAGGCGAGGATCATTGCCGCCGCACCGTCGTTGACGCCGGAGGCGTTGCCGGCCGTCACCGTGCCGGGATCGCGCACGATCGGCTTGAGCTTGGCCAGCGCGTCCAGCGTGGTGTCGGGGCGCGGGTGCTCGTCCTTGTCCACCGTGACCGGGCCGGCCTTGCCGCCCGGCACCGTGACAGGCGTGATCTCGCCCGCGAAGAAGCCGCTCGCGATCGCCGCCCCGGCGCGCTGTTGCGAGCGCAGCGCAAAAGCGTCCTGATCGGCGCGCGACACCTGGAACTCCTCGGCGACGTTCTCGCCGGTCTCCGGCATCGAATCGACGCCGTACTGCTGCTTCAGCACCGGGTTGACGAAGCGCCAGCCGATGGTGGTGTCGTAGATTTCCGCGGTGCGGGCAAAGGCGGCCGGCGCCTTGCCCATCACGAACGGCGCCCGCGTCATCGATTCCACGCCGCCGGCGATGGCGAAGTCGATCTCGCCGGCGCGGATCGCGCGGCCGGCCGCGCCGACCGCGTCGAGGCCGGAGGCACACAGCCGGTTCAGCGTCTGCGCCGACACGCTGTCCGGCAACCCGGCGAGCAGTACCGCCATGCGCGCGACATTGCGATTGTCTTCGCCGGCCTGGTTGGCGGAGCCGAGATACACCTCGTCGAGCGCGGCCCAGTCGAGCTTCGGATGGCGCGCCATCAGCGCTTTCAGCGGCACGGCGGCAAGGTCGTCGGTGCGCACCTTGGCGAGCGCGCCGGCAAAGCGGCCGATCGGGGTGCGGACGGCATCACAAATGAAAACGTCACGCATCGACTCTCTCCTTGTCGCACCGCCGCCGGCTGCGGGCCGCCTGAAATGCAATCCGGAACGGTTTTAAGAAGGCGGACAGATAAGGTCAATTCGCAGCTCACCGCCGGCCATGCAGGGCCGACATGCGGCTTTGCCGGCAACCGGGGAAAACGCCGTGTCCCGCGCCCCTGCCCCCGCAATAATTTGATAGCGTGCGGCGCCATGACCGCCGCCCCTGCCCCCGCTCCTGATCCTGCCGCATCGCCCGACGACGTGAGCCACCGCGTCACGCCGATGATGGAGCAGTACCTCGAGATCAAGGCCGCCAACCCCGGCCTCCTGTTGTTCTACCGCATGGGCGATTTCTACGAGATGTTCTTCGAGGACGCCGAGACCGCCTCGCGTGCGCTCGGCATCGTGCTGACCAAGCGCGGCAAGCATCAGGGCCTCGACATCCCGATGTGCGGCGTGCCGGTCGAGAAGGCCGAGGATTATCTGCATCGCCTGATCGCGCTCGGCCACCGGGTCGCGGTATGCGAGCAGATGGAAGACCCGGCGCTGGCCAGGAAGCGCGGCGGCAAAAGCGTGGTGCGGCGCGACGTGGTGCGGCTGGTCACACCGGGCACGCTGACCGAGGATACGCTGCTCGACGCCCGCGCCAACAACTACCTGCTGGCGCTGACGCGCGCCCGCGGCGGTGCCGACGGCGACCGGCTCGGGCTCGCCTGGCTCGACATCTCGACGGCGGAGTTTCGCGTCACCGAGTGCGGCGCGGGCGAGCTCAGCGCCACGCTGGCCCGCATCGCGCCCGGCGAAGTCATCGTGCCGGACGCGCTCTATGGCGATGCCGACCTCGGCGCCCTGTTGCGCACGCTGCCCGCGGTGACGCCGCAGGCGCGCGACGTGTTCGACGCCTCGACCGCCGAGCGGCGGCTGTGCGACTATTTTGCCATCGCCACCGTCGACGGGTTCGGCACGCTGACCCGGCTCGAACTGACCGCGGCGGCGGCCTGCGTCACCTACGTCGAGCGCACCCAGATCGGCCAGCGCCCGCCGTTGTCGCCGCCGGCGCGCGAGGCGCTCGGCGCCACCATGGCGATCGATGCCGCAACCCGCGCCAACCTCGAACTGATGCGCACGCTCGGTGGCGAGCGCGCCGGCTCGCTGCTGGATGCCATCGACCGCACCGTCACGGTGGCCGGCTCGCGCCTGCTGGCGCAGCGCCTCGCCGCGCCTCTGACCGACGCAAAGCTCATCGCGCAGCGGCTCGACGCGGTGGCGGCGTTCGTGGACGACGCCGCCGCGCGCGACGACCTGCGGTCGATGCTGCGCGGCGCGCCCGACATGGCCCGCGCGCTGGCGCGGCTTGCGCTCGATCGCGGCGGCCCGCGCGACCTCGCCGCCCTGTGCGACGGCATCGCGGCCGCCGACCGCGTGCTGGCGCGGCTAAAAGCCATGACCGAGCCGCCGGCGGAGATCGCCGCCGCGCTCGCGGCGCTGGGGCGCCCCTCCCGCGCGCTGGCCGACGAATTGGCGCGCGCGCTCGCCGAGCAACTGCCGCTGATCAAGCGCGACGGCGGGTTTGTGCGCACCGGCTACGAGGCGTCGCTCGACGAGGCGCGCGGCCTGCGCGACGAATCGCGCCGCGTCATCGCCGGCATGCAGGCGCGCTATGCCGACGAGACCGGCATCAAGGCGCTCAAGATCAAGCACAACAATGTGCTCGGCTACTTCATCGAGGTCGCCGCCCAGCACGGCGAGCGGCTCCTGGCGCCGCCGTTCACCGAAACCTTCATCCATCGCCAGACGCTCGCCGGGCAGGTGCGCTTCACCACCGCCGAACTGAGCGAGATCGCGACCAAAATCGCCAACGCCGCCGAGCGCGCGCTGTCGCTGGAACTGGAGATTTTCGCCCGGCTCGCTGCCCAGGCGGTCGCGGCGGGCGATGACATCAATGCCGCCGCGGAAGGCTTTGCCCGGCTCGACGTCACGCTGGCGCTGGCCGCCCTCGCGGTCGAGCAGGCTTATGTGCGGCCGCAGGTCGACGACACGCTGGCCTTCTCGATCGAGGGCGGCCGCCACCCCGTGGTCGAGCAGGCACTCAGGCGCAATGGCGAGCCGTTCATCGCCAACGCCTGCGACCTGTCGCCGGGCGACGGCCAGCGCTCGGGCCGGATCTGGCTGTTGACCGGGCCGAACATGGCCGGCAAATCGACCTTCCTGCGCCAGAACGCGCTGATCGCGCTTTTGGCGCAGATGGGCGGCTTCGTGCCGGCGGCGCGCGCGCATGTCGGCGTGGTGGACCGGCTGTTCTCGCGCGTC